>Ga0233448_1001568_pt1 | contig 18713 bp, 28 predicted proteins | sample SI_124_October20_2_FD_183015 | JGI IMG/M metagenome (GOLD analysis project Ga0233448, IMG submission 183015) | Seawater microbial communities from Saanich Inlet, British Columbia, Canada - SI_124_October2016_150_MG | ecosystem: Environmental > Aquatic > Marine > Inlet | place: Canada: British... | reverse complement strand
AGTGCCATTAGATTGCTATTGCTCTCCCGTTGCGATTCATTGCTTGTCTGATTATGCCTACAACTGTTGGTGCGTTCTGTGCGATAACCGTAGCCGCTGTGCGTGGGTCTAGTGCGTTAACCTGTGGAGCGTAGGTTACATTGACAACTCCTCCGCCGCCGAGCTGATTGTTCGCGGTGATGTTGCCACTGCTGCCAGGTGTAAATAGCTCTGGGCCGCGCTCTCCAACAATATAGGAGCTACCGCCACGAACTGGGCCGCCATTAGCTTTGAAGAGTCCGCTTAATGAGCCACTAATTCCCTCTGCGATAGGGGCTGCTATTTGGTTTTTGATAATCTGACGAGCGACTTCATTCATTATGCTCTTGAACGCATCACCAAAGGTTTTCGCTTTCATTAGAGCGTCTGTGAGATTTGATTCTATAGAGCTTTTAACCGATGCCATTGCGGATTTTGCGGTATCGGATAACTCCACCAGATTCTTTTTAGCTTTATTAGTGCCTGTCTCTGAATCTTCTCCTAAATCTGTAAATGTTTTTTCCGACGCGGTGGATGTGCTTTCTAGTTGCAGTTTTAGTATGAATAGCTTAGTTTGCAGGCCGTCCAGACTGATTGCCGCCCTGCGGACAGGTTTCGCCATGTCATCCATTCCTGGTATAAACTCACGCCAGGCATATATAGCGGCCTGCATATCATAGATAAACTTGTTGAGAGCTAATGACATCTGCTCTAGCGACTCTAAAAAAGTGATTAAACCGTCAACAACCGCAACAGTCATCTCTTTTACCGCTTTACCCATTCCGCCACTTGAATCAATTTTACCCTCTATCCAGCCGCGCAGAGAGTCTGTTATAGTCTCAATAATTGGCGCTAGGTTAGCTACGATCTTGTTAAAAGTGCCTGAGAGGTATGCGCCAAAACGCATCATTGCATCATTTGCGCGTTCGACTCCGAGTAGGGTTTTCTCGCCGATCACTAAACCGAGCTTATCTGCCTCCAGCATTGTGTCGTGCAGTGCTACTTTGCCGCCCTGCAGCATATTAATTAAACCTGCGCCTCTTGCCCCAAACAGCGAGTAGGCTATATCTGCGCGTTCGGTAGCGTTCGACACGCCTTTGAGCATATCCGCAGTATCGCCAAGCACGGATCCTACGGAGCGCAGAGAGCCGTCTGCTTTTTTGGTTGCGATGCCGTATTTCTCGAATACATCTTTAGCTTCGCCGGTTCCTTTAGCTGCATCGGCAATATTAACTGCGAATTTTTGGATAGCTTTGTCAAGCTGCTTGGATTGAACTCCCGCAAGAGATGCGGCATGACGGAGTCGCTGCAACGCTTCTGCACTTACGCCTACTGTGCGTGACATTTTCATCAACTCGTCACTAGCATCGAGTGATCTTTTAATAAGATAACCTATACCCGCAATTCCTGCAGCGGATATCATTCCTGTTTTCAGCGAAAATAGAGAAGTAGCAACACTTTTTACGCCTTTTTTTACTGAACGGAAAGCTCGTTTAGTGCGATCTTTGGCGATAATTTTAATACTTACATTGCTAAGCCCAGCCACTTGCTACTCCTTATTTTTGCATACCAAGCCAGATAATCCAGCCTCTAAACTCATCTAAATCCATCTCTGCCACTTCTGCCACTGTCTTGTGGAGGTGCTCTGCAATACGGTACATCCACTGCAGATCAGGATCGTTTTTTACTTTTTTTCAATCTCGTCCTCATCCTCATTATCGTCACTGTTTATGGCGTTGATAATATCAGACAGCACTTCTGGATCGGTTTGATCTATAAGCGCATCTTTGTCGGTGAGGCGAAATACTCGCTTCCCCTCTTCATCCATCAATCTATAGATTAGAGTGAGGGCAAACGCCTCTGCCTCTTTTCCTGTTTGAGTTAGATGTAGAATTTCTGCAGTCTGGCGCAAATTTATGTGAGCGCGAATATAGACTACAGGCGCTACCCCATCCTTTTCCCAGGCTGGAATCTCCAATTTGCGTGGAGTCGCTTTACGAATAATGGAGTAGTGCGAGGTAGCTTGATTAATTAAACTCACGCGACAGTCGCCTCATCTAGTACGCCTTTAAATGTGAAACTAGCGGTGACAATATCGCCCTTTGATCCACTTATAGAGAATGCTTCAATTTTTGCCGACCCGGTACGCTCAGTGTCGCCACTCTCTAATCCTTCTGGTCCAATGTGGAGAGTAACTGTTGAGCCTGGAGTCATTGCGCCCTGCCCGTTAGTATCGGTCTCGTCCCAATAGCACTCAACATTGCCGCCGCCTTTTGTGATCCCATCTGAGATGTATGTCTCTTCAGTGTCTCCCATTGATGTTGCTTCGACTAGGTCTATATTTTCGTCATAACTGTAAGATTGGATCAGCGCAACGACATTACTGCCTACCTTTACCGATCCGCTATTTCCGTGATGTGCTGCCATTTTGCTGCTCCCTGGTTAAATTGCTATATCCGGAGTGGACATAGCGGTAAAATAAGTCAATTTATAGGTGAGCGTTATTACGCCGACCTGTTGCGTACCTTCGCCACTTAATGCGGCGCTCATACTGATTAAAGTTGTATCTTGTGTTAATCCGCTGTGGGTGATATCCGTAGCCATTGCGACTTCTATCTCTTTAGATATCGTGTCTAGCGTGTCGAAAGCGGTGGTTGATACAGAAACATAGCCCTCCAAGTTGAGAGTTAACTCTCTGATTAGTACGGGATCAGCTCCCATTGTATGCTCACTAACTGTCTCTGCAGCAGTTACCACATTAATAGCGGGGAGGTCACTGTCGTTCAACGGATAGAGTCGCGCTTTATGCACATTCGAGCCGGTGGTCGTTAAACCTGTAAGCTCTGTGGCGAGCTGATCGCGGATCTGTTTACGGATATGATCTGCCATTTTATGTTCTCAGCACCAGCAGTGAAGTCGCACCAAGATCCCTTGTATCTGTGATAGTGTAAGTTGTGGCGCTTATTGCGAGCGTGTCGCCTGAATTTACGCCATCAAGATCGCTGCTTTGACATGTTGCGACTGCGGAGACACCGGAGAACGGTGCGTCACCCAGGCGCTCTTGATCCCACTCTTTATTGAAGATTACATTGATTGAGACGCCCGCCCCTCCGCCGATGGTGAGCGTTGCTGTATCGGCAAAGTCATCGGTGTCAAAAAATGGGGTTAAATCTTCTGTAAAGCTCATTGTTCTGCCCTATTTGGCTACTTCTACTGCTTCTACTGCTTCTGTTTTTGGTGCTGCCTTTGGTGCTGCTTTGCTTTTTACGAGTTCAGCTTTTCCTAGTGAGATTAAGATTTTTCCATCTCGGTCTGATACTTCTGCCTGTTTGCCAGCTTTAAGTGATTTGCCACTTGCTCCGACATTTGCTAATGCTTTTATTTTCATTGTCTATTCCTGTCTGCTTTGGTTAAAAACTCCCCCACCGATTAAGGTGGAGGGGTATTTACTCTATCGCTTAGGCTGTTGTTCCTTTTGCGAAGCTCTCTGCGTGACGCACGCCGATATCAACATCTTGGAACGCACGCAGAACTAGTCCGCCTGCAGCTGCCTTTGTTGCTGTATCTGCTACGATATCTAGCACGCCCCACATTCCGATCACTAGCTGAGTGAAGTCACCAAAGACCATTGTGCCAGTCGCCATCTGGTTAGAGATGATTGCGTTGTAGCCGTTGATCTTGCCATTCTCTAGCACCATGATGCCGCTGCCGCTATCTTTTGCTGTCTGCATTAGAGTTCCAGCGTTAGTTGCGTTAAGCACATACGCCATCCCTTCTGCTGCTGCATTATCAACTGCAACTGCTGACCAGAGGTCTACCATTGCGCCAAAGTCTGCGATTCCGCCCGTAACAGAGCCGATGCCTGTAGTATTGGTGATGCCTGTTGGCTGACCGCTTGAACCAGAACCAGAGAGGGCTGCTAGATCAATCGCAAGAGCTGCTCCACGAACCATATCGTTACGGATCATCTGCTCAACACTTGGTGAGCTCTGTTTAAGCAGTCTGCGACTCATTGCTACGCCGCCAGATACGGTTTTAGGAGACAATGCAAGCTCGCCTGTTACTGCTGCTGCATCAGCTGCATCTGCATCTTCTGCGACCCAGCCCCATGCTGTTCCTGTAGTGAGTTTTGGAATCTCTATATTTCCCTGTAGTCCACCCAAAATTTGAGCGCCTGCGCCAGCTACTACTGAGCGATTAGTTAGTGCGTCAATAAAGCTATCGCCAAGGTGATCTGTTCCGACCATCTCTGCACCAGCAGCAGAACTGCTTGTTTTCATCGCGGCACGCTGACCATTAAAGATATCAGTTGGCACGAAGAAGCCACGAGCTGAACGCCCTAGTTTATCTTCAATCGCTGCTGAGGCTTCAAGCTCGAAGCCTGCATCTTTCCAATTTCCTGTGACCGATGCGTTGATTGCACGGAATAGTGAATACTCTTGTTTGTCTTTCTCTGACAAGTCTAGGTTAGGTGTTTCCATTTCTGCGCGCTCCTGCGTTGGGTTGGTTTTGATCTCATTTAAAATTGCAACTCGCATCTCATCGATGCTTTTTCCATCTTTCACGAATTGGCGTGCCAACTCTGGCTGACTGTACTCACTGCCTGCGTCCAAAATTGACTGCACTCGTGCAAGTTCCGATTTTGCGCCATTGCTTTCAGCGGTAGTGCGGACCTCTTCGATATTGATTTTTGGCTCTGCAACAACTGCAGCAACTGCTTCTGGTTTTTCTGACATAATTGCTCTCTCTATATAAGTTAAATTTGTTTGATGCTCGCCCTCTGGCTCATCAGCTCTCCCAACTTGCGAGCTTGCGTCAGCTGGTACAGTGACCATGCTAATCTCCATTGGCTCCCAATCGATTGCGCGATTTTCAGAGGTCTCTTCATCTACTAAAAATTTGTGAATACGATATCCGACCGACACATTGCGGAGGATCCCATCTTTCACATCGTTAAACATCTGCTCTGCGCGCTCGCTCTTGCCGAATCGAACAGTTGCCCTGCCCTTTTTGTCAGAATCAATACTCGCTTTTTCTACAACCCCGATCAGATCGGAGTGGTTATGCCCGAACAAGAGTGGCGCACCATCACGCAGCCGTCCAAGCCGCACGCTAGTACTCTCATGGTCAAGAATCTCGGTACCAAACCAGCGATCCACTGGCTCTTCTGAAGAGAATGCGATATCTACCGTTCTGCTCTCTTTGTTAATTGCTGCACGATCTAGCTCATAAGAGCGGTTGAGCGTGCCTGTTTTTAGTTTAGTCTGCTGCATCTGCTACTTCCTCTTTCGTTGCGGGTTGTTCGGTTGGAGACTCATCTGCCCCTAGCTTGATTCCATATTTATCAAGAAGCTCCTGCTCTCTTGCGAGCTGCTCGACTACATCTTCAAAATCTACGCCTGCTCTTGCGCAAACTTCTGATCGAGTCTGCACGCCCATCGCAATTCCCTCTGCTGCGGCTTTCATATCTTTTAACGGATCGACCCAGCCGAAACCACGAGGACGGAACTCTATGCGGGTGAATTTTGAATATTTCTCTGCAGGGAGCGCAACCGCTTGAGTTAAGAGCGCAGATTGTAACCACGCTCTGTAGATAGGGCGGTGGAGGCGGTCGATTAGCCATTTCTGATCTGCTCTCCAGCGGTCGCGCTCCTCTAGCGCACCTTGACGAATTGAGGAGAAGTTGACTGACTCTAAATCCCCGGCAAGGCTGGCGTAAGTGACATTCAATCCTGCAGCAATCGTGCGCAGCGTGGATTTGACGAATGGGGCATAGTTGCCGGCTGGGTGTTGTGGGTCAAATGACTTAAAATCCCACCCTTCTGGCAGTTGTTCAAACATTCCCGGCTCTGCTTCTGTCACTAATGAGCCGCCTGCATCTTCCTCGCCGTACTGCTCACCCTCAGGACTTGTAAAAAATCCCATCTTAGATGCGGCAATTCTGGCAGCGATCAGCTCACCTTCCTGATAACCGTCCAACTGTTTAAGAGCTCCCATTACTGAGGCTATCCAAGGAGCGAATCTCACTTGACCTGGTCGCTCTTGCTTGCCAATATGGAGAATCTCTTCTGCAGGGATGCGGGTATAGCTCGTGCCGCGCAGATATGTACTGTTTTCGTGAGCGGTGCGAGTTTTTAGATAGTAAGCGATAGGGCGGCCCAGGTTATCAAACTCGATACCTAAATGGATTGAGTTGCCGTTTTTGAGCTTCTCTTCGTTTAGAGTTTCATCAATTCTGCTGGGGTCGATCAACTCAAGAGTAAATGCAAAAGGGTTATCGCCCACGATGCGATGAGAGCGGATAAACACCTCTCCATCTCTTGCGACCCCCTCAATTACCTGCCTCTCGATATCTAAAAAATTGGAGCGCCCATCAAGTGATGCGTATTGACTGCCCCACTCTTTCCACCCTTGCTCTAGTTTCTCGTTTGCGTTGGTGTCAAGTTTGCCATCTGGGTTGACTGACATTCCCTGCAGCGTTATCCCTGTTCCGCCAATAATGTTAGTTTTCAGCAGGTTAAAATAACGACCGACATAAGGGTTATTAAGTGACAAGTCACGACTGCGTCCGCGCAAGGTTGCGAGGTCGTGGCGCAGGGTGTCGTTAATATGACCGCTCTGCATTGTCCAATCAGATGTGAGGCGGTTAATTTTTGCCCCAGCATAACTCCGCTGGGACTTGGATGGTTGGGCTCTTTTAAATATTTTTGCGATTATTCCCATTATCCAAACCTTGTGAAAATGACTCTATTTGAGGGGAGACCTTTGCGGATACGCTCTGCGTTCTGCTCTCTTGCGACTGCGTTTTTATAATGCTTCTGCAGCAGAATAAGGTCAGAGATGGGGGTTCTGGAGAGCGAGCGACCATCGATTGAGTAAGATTCTTGATCTTTGCTGGCACGCCCACTCATAACTGCGTTAATTGCATCAAGTGCGATTTTGTTTTGAGAGCGAGGATCTGCGCTGTTAGTGTCGCGATTAGCGATCACCTCGAAGCTCCCGTTTGTGATAGTGATGCGCTCGCTGTCGCTGTCTCTAATTATATAGAGCTGCCATTGATAAGTCCCTGCGCTATAAGCTGCAGTTGTGGCGCTCTCTAGCTCAATCAGATAGTTGTCGCCTGACCCTGTGGCTGTGATCTCAATTTCAGTACTGCCGTCACTCTCTAAACGAGCTGCATATTTTAGCGTGTACTCGTCGGTAGGGTAGTCAGCAGAGAGCTCGGTAATCTTCCAAGCGGTGCGGTCACCAGCTATGATGCGGCTGGCGGCGGTAGTTGGGTAGTTGGCTGAGTTAAATTTATTAGACATTCCCTTCAGTATAGAGAAATGTCAGTCTAGTTTTTAGTGCAAAACGCTAGACTAATTATTCTGCAGGTATTATTCGTTTATTATTTGATAGACTCTGGCTCTGCTTACATTGTAGCTGTTGCAGATGTCTCTCATATTTTGCCCGTTAAATTGTTCTCTGATCTCTGCGTTTCTTTTGGCGTATGCGGTTCGGGGTTTTGATTCGATGTAACGGCTCTCTCCTCCGAGTTTGTTGCAGATATCATCCTCTAAATCTTGGAGGAGCATCTCTAGCCGCTCTTGCTCCATTTCGCTGTTGAAGCGGCTGCGGACTGCGCCTATGATTTTTTGAACTACGCCCATTTTTTAGAAGTTTGTAGCGAATCCGCCCTTTCTGCGGCGGGTTGGTTTGCGTCGGGTTGGCGTTGGCAGTTCCGGTTCCGGTAGTTCTGGCTGATCTGGCTGCGGTTCACTTCCTAAGCGCTCTTTTAGCAGGTCCCAATCTTTTTGGCGCATAGCGTGAACCCTTATTTCTGGATGGTGCGCTGCGGCTACTCCGTATATCCAAGTATCTAGGCTCTCATTTCTGCGCCCTTTTCTCAATACCCAGCGGTTTTTCTCTGGATCGTAGACCTCTGCGGTTAGCATTTTGTAATAATCTTGCTCTAAATCTTGGTTGAAGTGGATCATGCGCTCCGCTTCTGGTACATCCTCATCCCCTTTTAGTCGTGCGTAAAGGGTGTGCTTGCCTGTATCAACCCCCACCAACCAGAGCTTGACCCCTTTTTTGATGACCTTGCCGCGATAGTTGACATCTTGAATTGATGGACGACCCGCCAGCAGTGCGCCGCCTGGTGTATTTTTCCCCTTAATTGCCATCAGGCGGCGGGCGCTCATCCCTCTTACAAATTGGTAGACCTCGTGGGTGAAGTGGCCGCCTGAGTCGATTGCGGTGGCTTGGATCGTCATCTCGTGTCCATGTTGGTTGATGATCGGGGTGTTGAGGACGGCAGTTAGTTTCATCCATAATTCAGGTCTGCCGGGATGACCAGGCATTTCAAAGTAGTCTATAACCCACACTTTTTCCTGGCGTCCATGGCCTAAGATTTGAATTGCGAGGCGATTATCTTGGGTGTCCACGCCTGCGGTGAGAATATAGCATCCTGTTGGGATAGTTTTCTGCTGCCACGCTTCTGCTCGCTGCTCTAGTTTTTGATGTTTGAGGGTGTTGGAGGTATCTTCCCAGACTTCGCCTAGCGTTGTGTTGATAAAGCGTTTCAGTTGGGCAGGGTCTGCGTGTACTTTCGCCCACTCCTGCGCTAACTCTACCCACTTAAAGCCGAGACCGATTGGGCTGTAAAGTCCGTTTAGGTGATAGCCTCTTGTTTTGCTTTCGGGGTTTTGAGCTATCCAGCGCCCATTGGCTAACATTGTGGTTTTGTGGCTTTCGCTGATCGCGCTTCCGCACTCTGAGCAGGTGTACCAGGCTTCGGTTAGTGCGTTATTCCAGCCAAGATTACCCCAGACTAGATGTTGCTCGTGGGCGCATTCTGGGCAGGATAGAAAATAGCGGCGCTGGTCGCTGTCTTGATACTCTGCGTCAATGCGGGAGGCGTGTTTGATTGTAGGGGTTGAGACGAGCAGGGTTTTGCGGCGGGGGAAGGTTTTTTGACGCTCATCAATCAGACCTAGTGGATCACCCTCGCCACCAACATCCCACGGGAAGCGGTCCACCTCGTCACAAAGCACGAAGCGGATCGGCATTGAGGCGAGAGAGGCGGGAGAGTTTGCGCCACCCATTACCAACATTCCACCGGGAAAATCTTTGATTTCGTCCGAGTTGGCCTTGTCTCGTTTGCGCTTTACATCAAATATCTGCCGAAGCACGGGGGTTTCATCTAGCATGGGGTGGAGTCGCTGCTTCACCCAGCGTTGACGCACCTGAATGGTTGGCACTACAACAAGCACAGGTGCTGGGGCGTGGTCCATGATGTAGCCGACCCAATTTAAGCCAACTTCCGTTTTTCCGAGTTGGGCGGCGAACATTAATACCACGCGCTGCGTTGAGCTGCGCTCTGATAGTGAGTCCATTATTTCAGCAAGATATGGGGTGCGGGATGTTTTCCAATTGCCCGCTTCAGATGAACCTTTTGAGGAGAGAACGCGGTGAGCGTCTGCCCATTGGGAGACCGTAAGGCGCTTTCTGGGTTTGAGCGCTTTGGCGAGAGAGTTTAAAAAGAGGGGGGCGGCTGGCTGCATTATTGAACCTTGACCGCTTTTTTGTTGGTGAAGTTTTCCCAGCGCTCGATTATTACATCGCAGTATTTTGGATCTAGCTCCATTAGGTAGGCGTTGCGGGTGTAAGGGGTAAGTTCTTTAAGCGGTATCTGTTCAATCTGCATGGTGGGGAGGCTCCTGTTGAGTTATGCTGTGACTTCTTCTATTTTTGAGTTTATAGCCCTACTAGCGGCGCTTAGGGCGTGTTCTATGTGATCTGCTAGTAATGCGTGGATGCGCTCCTCGTTATGCTCTACAGAGAGTTCTGGGGCGATCTGATCGGGTATGCGTTCGAGCTGGGTGCGTAAAATTGCGCCTGCGTTGGCGGCGATGGCTCGTACTTCTACTGTTTCCATTACGCTGCCCTCGGCTTTTTTGTAGTCTAGCTCTGCAGATTGGGCGTCTGCTTTCATTTTTCGGGCGCGGTAGAGGTTGAAGGCGATAGCTGCGTTGGCGGTTTTTTCGTCCTGACTGACAATTTTGGCGGCTTCTGAATTTTGGGTGGCACGGTGCGCATCCCATCTCTCTACTACATCATCCCTGTTGTGATCTCTATTCTGCTCTATGAGGGCGATTGAGGGCTCTACATCTACTTTGTCGTCAACCATTACCAACTGCCCTGCTTGTTTAAGCTTGGTGATGTAGGATTTAGCTTTGCCGATATGGTTTGCGAACTCTGTTTGATTTAAAAGCATAGTTATTCCGTTGGTTGATTATTTTGCTGAGGGTATGTTGAGGGTATGCTGAGGGGTAGTGCTGAGGGGTAGCAGTAGTTAATCATCTGTTTTATTTATCTTTTATTTTTTGCTGAGGGGTGCGAGGGTACATATATATGTTTTTTTTATAAAATAATCCATATTATATATATACACGCGTGCGCGTTATGCCCCGTCAGCACCCCTCAACACTATCAACAGTCCTGCTCTGGGCGTGAGTTGCGCTGTTTCGTACCCCTCAGCATACCCTCAGCAGCCCTCAGCAAAATGGGCGTTTTTCTATTCATGGTTAGTCTCCTGACTGAATTTAAAGTCTAAAGTGCAGCGTGTCATATACTGCACCTTTGTCTCGTCGGCTCTTTTCTGGTACTTCTCTTCTAATTTTTCGTGAGGAATTAGGATCACTCTGGGTCTTTTGGCTTTTTTTCCGTTGCGCTCGTCAAGAAAACTCTCATAAGCGTGCTGATCTGCCTTTTTGTAGCCATCTTCTTTGCTGACTGCACCTATGAACAGATTGGACTCTCTGGGGAAGCGCACGCCGTTGGTTCGACACCAGCGCAGATATACTTGATAGAGATCCATAGTTTTGCAGTGACAGATAGGCACGCCGTCCACTTCTCCACTAGTCCATGAGAGCAGGAAGCGTTGCGGGGAGTCCATTCCAAGCAGAATTAGGTCATCTTTTGCCTGTGTGTGCGGCGGCTTAGAATGGGTGGTGAAGTCACCGAGATCAAGATTAAGTAGATAGTCGTGAAGCGCTGCGATAGCGTTCTCATTTTTAAGTGAATATGCGACCTCACTATAGAAACTTAGATCCATTTTTGGAGGGGTGCGCAGTACAACATAACGCCGATCGTCTTTATCAATTGCCAGCGGCATGTGCTCATTTGATAAAAACACAAAGTTAACATGGTTGCGCTCTTCATAAGCTGCTACATTTTTAGTGTTGATGATGATGTTGTCGCCTGTCACCAAACCTTTGAGCCTGTTTTTGGAATGGTAGACTTCGGAGCGTGCCAGCACTTCATCTGCAATCATAAAGAGTTTGCGTGATGCCCAGTCCGTAAACTGTGAATCAATTGTTGGCTGGTCGATGATGCGGGCGTACTCTCCATATATTTTTGCGTAGGCTTCAAAAAATAGGTTTTTGCCTGTACCTTGTCCACCGTGAAATACGAGTGCGGTTTTCATCTTTTTGCCGGGGTTCTGAATTGGGTATGCGAGCCACTTGAGAATCCAATTGTATACTTTCATCTCTGGATCTTTTTCATAGTTGCAGAGGTACTGCAGAAGATCTAGGAGTAGTTCGGGATTGCCCTTGTCTGGTTTTGTGGGCCAGCCGCCCCAGCCGTTGCAGGTGATGTTGGGTTGATCGCCAACGGGGTCGAACCCGACATTCTCAATCTGTACTTGTTTGATTCCCTCTATTTCTGCTCGCTCTTTCATTAGTCGCCAGCCACGCTCTACCATCATATCCTGCGCATCTGATTTTGAGATAAGTCTGCGCAGGTCGTGGTCAAAAATTGTTCCGTTGCCCGGTATAACTAAACTAAACCTTTCAAGCGCCTGATCTACAGTAACTAAACTGACTCGACCATTTCCCCCGCCCCCCGAGGTGGAGAGCCCCGCACTAGGAGCACCTAGCGCAGCTCGATCACGCCAGCCTAATTCGTCAATCTTAACTTCCAGCTGGTTGCGGACCGCTTCAATACCTGCTATTTTTGCTAGATCATTGAAGTCAGTGTCGCCTTTTATGCCTTGTTCTCTGTCTGCTCTATGCTGTTCACCAAAATCAGGGAGTATATAGGCTCCTGAGACTGACATTGCGGCTCTGGATGCGTTAGTTTGCCCTATATTGTTGATATCATCGTCTGCGCAGATTAAAAAGCGGGTGTTTTTGTAGCGTTTCTTGATATTTTCGGTCGCTGGGGTGATGTTACCTGCATCCCAAACCACCGCAACAGGGAGATTTGTTGCGTCGTGAAGGGTTGCGGCTGTTGCGTAGCCCTCTGCGATAAGACATATCCAGGTCGGAATCCCTCCAAACTGAAAATAAGATCCCTTTTTTGCGAGTCCGTGTGGCCAGAAGTCTTTGTTTCTGCCCTTTTTCTTGACCGTTTCCTTGTTGCCGTGAATGATCTGCAGGCCTACGATCTCTTTTTTCTCGCCCGTCATTGGTAAAACGAGTGAGTCAGCTGGTGAGAAGCGTGCGCCAGGATACCATTTCACCCCTTTTTCTGCTAAATATGGGGATTCGCCGCTGTCGCTGCAGCGGTTGAACATTTTTTGCGCAGCATGAGCGGCTTTAGTTGCCTTGCGGTCACGCTCTGCCTCTGCCTGTTTTTTGTTCTCCACCATCTTTTTAGTGATGGAGGCCCGCTCCTCTTTTGTGATTGAGTGGCCCTTTATGTCTACTTTTTGAGTACCTGCACCATCTTTCCAATTTCCGTAAGTGCCGACATAGAGTTGATCGCCCTTTTCGGTGATGATTTGATGTATTTTGTACCATCCTGACTTTGTGCCAGCGCGGTCGCCAGGTGCTTTAACTCTGATTATCCTATCTAATACAAGCTCTTCAACTTCGAGCCCGTAGGTTGCCAACTGCTCTAGGCAGTTTTCGTAGTTTGATTCACTCATCGAGCGGTCGCCAGCGCTTGCATTAATGTCTTTTCAAAATTCTTTTTAAACTTGGAGGCGACTACGCCCTGTGCGATCTTGTAAAAAGGGAAGCGTTTTTCATAATTGACAGAGCTTTCAAAAGCGACCATCAATTTAACTCCCTTGTTGCGCTTGCCTCCGGTGCGCAGCCAGACTCCAGATATTCCATTAATTGTGGCGATGAACTGCTTCTTCCCTTTGACCAGACCTTTGCGGCGGCCCGCAATATTTCCAAATTTGTTTAGTTTTTTATTGCGGGTCGGGACTCCGATCTTTCCTCCAACGCCAGCACGAGTGCCGCCCTTGACTTGATACTTTAAATATTGCGCCTGAATATCTCTGATAAAAACTCGTGCTTCGAGGGTGCTTTTTTTGGCTGGGGTGATTGCTATTGAATTTTGAGTAAATTTTGTTGGTCGATCTAACTTTTTAACCAGCTGCACTGTCTCTGCTTTTTGAACATCTTTTGCCGTCAGTGTTAATGCTTTCGCAGTTGCAAACGGAACCTGTTTGCGCTGGATTCTGCTGAGTTGGCGCTCAACATCTCTAATATTTGATCTCACATCTATACTTACCATATCATCCTCTCTTTAATATGCTGCTTCTATATGTCGCTAAATGTCAATATATACTGCTATCTTCTTTTATCTTCGCTCATCTTCGGTTATCGTGTTCACTATATACAGGGTCGCTACGCTAAAAAAAGACCGCGCCTCGAATTACCCGCAAGGCGTAAGGTCGCCAGGAGTACCTTTTTAATGGAGATCGCTGCATATAGCCGCACATTCGCATCATTTACTAGCAACTTAATACTTTTTTATCTTCTGACACGCTCGCTCTGTCTCCCGCGGGCGGTGGGTTTTTTGGGAAGCTCTCTGGCGAGAGCTTGTAACTTGTAGACTGTTCGGACATGTCTCTCAACAGATTCTCGCAAGAGAGCCGGCACTTGTTGCAGTCTTTCTCTACGCTCTGCTCTGTCCTCTCCTCTCTCGACGAACGCATTCCACTGACCCAATCCTCTGCCGCTCGCCTGCTGTTGAGTGTATGCTCTGGAAGGAACGCCGCTATCCTGCGTAGTGCTGCTGTTGCCAGCTCGTGCTCCCCCTGCTCCATCCTCTCTATCGCCACCTCTATGCGGGCGGCTATTGCTGATGCTGTTATGTCGCTCCATCCGTTCACGCTAATGCTACCGCTAATATAAAGAGAATAGTTACAATCCCTCCTGCCGTTATAGAGAGAAGCCACGCCGCTGTTATCATTACATCTTTAGCGATAATCGGATCACTGTCTGCGCACGGCTCGTCGAGCGGTGCGCCTAGATGCTGGACTGTGCGATGATGGCGAACTGTTGCGCAGCAATCACACTCTCCGTTGCAGTCGATGCTGCTTGCTGCTGCGCCGCAGCTCTCACACTCTATCATTGTCTATCCTTGTCTGTTGCGGTGGTTGATTGTGGTTGATTGTGATGTTCAGTATTACTCCCCATCGTGTCGATAAGGTCAGCATAGGCTGCAGCTTTATTTAACTTTTTCTTGAGGTCTACATCTATGAGATTACGAATGTATTCAGATTTATTATTACCAAACCCTGATATCCGGGCAAGCGTTGGAAGTGCTCTCTCGATCTGCCAGGTATGGCGAACTGTTGTTGACACCATATCTCTATCCTGCAACTTATACCGCCTCTCTATTACAGAGATATTGTTTAGCGAGATGAGAGGGCAGTCCGTCCCATTCATAAGGAAAGCTCTCTGGATTAAGTTCGTGGGGGGTTACTACCCACTCCGTTGCTGCGGAAACTTTCACACACCATTTAGCGGGGATTCTCCCAGCGTGCTGCCATCTGTGAGTTGTTTGCTGTGGAACACCTATAGCTCTAGCGAGGGCGGTCTGCCCTTTTGCTCTAAAAAATGCTTCTTCTGTTTTGGTTATACCTTGCATAATAGATACAATACTACACACTTTTACGGGTATAGTCAACCCTTATTTGTGTTTTATTTAATATGATGGGTAAGGTATCATAAACAAATGAAAAAAGAATTCATTAAGCGTATGAAAGATTTGATGGAGAGTAAAAATTTAACACAAACAGGTCTGGCCGACATTGTAGGAGTTCGCCAGCAGAGTATACAAAAAATACTTTCAAACGAGATAGGCAAGCCGAGACATTTACCAGAGATTGCCCGAGCGCTGGATGTCTCTATTGAGTTCTTATTGTATGGTGACGAAATAATCACTAGGTCTATAGAGCATAAAACGCAACCAGATATTCAGGCAATAGTGAATATGCTGGAAGATATGCCAGAGAGTAGGGTCAAGGCTGTGCGAGAGAGTATTCAAAATGAGAAACAGGAGCTAGATCAGCTCTACAGCGAGATGCAGAAGAGAAGAGTTTAATGGTTAGACGAAAATATATAGTATTACAAGTTGCGGCAGTGCTGCTCTATATTGTAGGGGTGGCTGTAATCATCTTGGGCGCACTCTACTCTACCCAGTATGCGAGTATCGCTGGAAGATTTGGCGTACCTGGAGTTGCAATACTTATAATAACTATTGCGCTTGGATTGTTAGTTATTATGTATGCCGAGCTTATATATGTAAAAGTTGATACTGAACGCAACACCAGAGCTAGCGCTCTATATCTTAGAGAGCTGCTGGAGCATCAATATCCTGACACATATATAGAAGATGATCTTTAGGTCGCCTCTCATTTTTTAACCTCTACCTGCTAACCATATTCCTGATATCGGGAATATGGTCATATCATTTTATAAAAAAATACACTTTTTTATGTTTTTTATCTTGACATAACAATTTAACGGGTGTATGATTACTACACATCAAGTCACCTCACCTCCCGCTGAAACCCAGCGAAGTTACCCGATATGACCTGGTCAACAGATACTCAAAGATGCGCTTCAAAGTCGCTCGGAGGGTTGCGAAGTTACTATTTTTACTATTTTTGGAGTTACGCTGTGACGAACTACACATTACCAACAGATATGAACAATTTTAGAGTGAGCGATTATATGGATATAAATGAGAAGAGACGAACTGTTGTTGAGATTGTCGCAGAGGGTGCGGTGGTCGCTGGAGGGCTTGCGCTCTTTATCATAGTTTTAGTAGGGTTGATGGTTTAGTTAGCCATCAACGCCCCAGTAGCGAGTGGGTTAAAACTACTACAGCGGAGATGCGCTACTCCTCTCGCTTTTTATCGAGCGAGTTCCCGTTCATCGGGCGCAGGCAATGCCGTCTTGGCTCTCGTTATGAGCCTATTTTTTAAGGAGATTATTATATTATGAGTAAAAATGAGTGGTATCGCTGGGAGGCGCAGGAGCGGTCCACCTGCCCCGTAGATGGCTTTGCGATGGTAGATATTAAGCTTGTTAGCGGAGATATGTTGCCCGTAAGGATGGCGGCTGATTGCGTGTGGGATCGTGGTGGTTATGCAGATCCTGACTACAACCCTGATCGTTTAATTAGTTTTTGGCGGTATGCGGAGTGGGACGAGAGGCGGATAGGAGTTATCGGTCAAAATGGAAATGATGGCCTCCACTACGCAGAATCAGTTACAGAGAGAGGCGAGTTTGAGAAGCAGGCAGAAGAGGATCGCTGCCATTATGAAAATTATTTAGACGATTTGGAGGGGTGAGCATGGCAGTAGAGAGACATCTTCATGTTGTTGGTAAAGTGGATTTGAGTAACGAGATCACGCTCTCGCTCGATCCAGATCAAGCTGAGGCGCTTAATTATCTCTTGCGCAAGTATCGAGAGTACTATCCAGAGGATAGCATAGAGAGAGAGGAGGCGGTCAAGCTGGCGCTGTTAGATTGTGCTGACCAGCTCTACTCAATTGAGCAGGAAGAGTCGGGGGATTTGATATGAGTGCAGTCTACTACAAAGGTAAGCGGTTTCAAACCCTGCGGGCTTTAGCGCAAAAATTAGGGGTGGGGTACGGCATAATGCAATACCGACTCACTAAAATGAAAGGCGATGTTGATGCGGCGGTGGCGTATGTGCTTGCTCGTGCCGAAAAGGGACCCGTTGCTGATGTGCAAACTATAGCGCTTGAAGTGCTGCGCAAGATCGGTAGACCAATTCGACCAATCGACCTTTGGCGCAGTGATGAGCGGCTGGCTAATGCCCACCGCAACTCTGTCAATAATGCGCTAAAGAGGTTGCTGTATAAAGGGGCGGTGGAGAGGGTTGGTAAGTTTAAATTTTCAGCATTTAGTGCGGAGCAGATCACGCAGCGTAAAAGAGTACACGACTCGTATAAGTTGATAATGTCAGGCAGCTGGGGAAAATTGCCGCGCAAGAAAGCGCTGCGCAAGGCAGCATTAAATAGAGGAGGAATGGTAGTATGAAGAATAGACTGTCTGATCTGAACGATCATCTGTTTATGCAGATGGAGCGGCTGGGCGATGAGTTCACAGAGGAAGAGCCAGATAGGTTGGAGAATGAAGATAAAGATGACTATTACGCAGAGAGATTCGTATAAGAGAGTCAAGAATGAGAGAAGAAACTTGTAGTGATTGTGAGTTCAGAGAAGATGATATCTATTGTTACAGCTGGAGCAACGCTAAGATTGAATTGGAAGAAATTTATGAAGCCGTGTTTGGTGACAATGCTATTAATAAGTATAGCCACGCTGAACTGATAAGGAGAATAAAGAATGAGAAAATACAGAACAAAAGACGGAAGAGATGCTGAGATACTCAGGACAGGGATAAAGAATACCTACCCTGTAGTTGTGCTACTAACCGACCAAAATGGTACGCAACACGTACGTAATTACACATCACAGCTCAACTTTGCACAATTTGGTAGAAGTAATGCAGACCTAGTGGAAGTACCATTAAACTTTAAGAAGTGGTTAAAGGAGCAAGGTGTAGATACTAAATTATTTTGGAGGAATTGTAAGCGGAAGAATCAAGGATGGGATATAGCGGATAGTAGGTTCTATATTAAACGTAAGAATATAGGGAAATTGTATCCGCCCCATTGGCTCAGTAGATCCTTTGATTATCAACGTGCGTTATCAGAGGACTCAATTTACTGGTCAGATTTAAGTAGCGAATGGGATGATGTAGTTAGAAATACAGACAGAGAAATAGTATTTGGATTTGGCAAGGTGAATGAAGAATGACAACCGATATAACACTATGCGCTAACGCAGATGAATGTCCGATGATTTGTGGCAGAGACCCAGAGATAACCGAGCCTAACCCACTCCACCAAAGCTATGCTGATTTCTATGATGGTGAAGAGGGTTATGAATACTATATGGACACAGGTGCTTATGGAGATTATCCAAATGACTGAAACTGAAACAGATCAGAAATTAATAGTTGACCTGTTTTTGAGTATTCATATCTCACAATTGCCAAAATATTCAAGACAGATTTTCCAGCTCTGGACGAGAGGTCAGTACTTGTATGGACAGGCAGTTGATTCAGTACTAAAAGAAAAGGCAGAAGAATAAATGAGAGAACTACCAACCCCATGCAACACTTGTGATAACCACAACGGTGAAACATACGACATGATATGCGGAGAGTGTAAACATTTTTATGGCTCTCAATACATTAAGAAGATAGTTGATTCAGTGCTAAAAGAAAAGGCAAAGCAATGGAGAAGATATAGTGAAAGTTGAGCTACTACAGATAACCCAGACGCAGAACTGTTCATTGCGACAGAGCATGGCTAACTTCTACAAAGGTGAAGAGGGTTGTGTGAAGAGGGTTGTGAATTTT
>Ga0233448_1001536_pt1 | contig 18967 bp, 19 predicted proteins | sample SI_124_October20_2_FD_183015 | JGI IMG/M metagenome (GOLD analysis project Ga0233448, IMG submission 183015) | Seawater microbial communities from Saanich Inlet, British Columbia, Canada - SI_124_October2016_150_MG | ecosystem: Environmental > Aquatic > Marine > Inlet | place: Canada: British... | reverse complement strand
AACGTACATTCAAGCACACCGACATCTCTGGCATTTTTAGCCAACCCGACACAGCCACTGAGACTTGCAACAATAAAAGTTGAAACAGAAAACAAATCCAGTTGCTGACGAACCAATCCACTTTTCTGCCCAGCCTTCAAGGCATCTTGTATGGATTCAGCCCAAATTTTGTAGATATGATTGATTCGCACCCGAAAACCTTCATCAATTGGTGACATTTCTTGAGACAAGTTATTGAGAGGACAACCCAAATCCATTTTTTGGTTAACAAATGATTGTAGCAAATCTTCTATAATACTTTTTAAACAATTAATGGGATGGTCACACAACTCTAATGGATGAAGAAAATTTTCTGTCACTATTTCAAAAACGACTTCATCAACAACAGCATAACCCAAAGCCAGTTTATTAGAAAAGTGATGATATAATGCACCTTTGGTCACCCCTGTTTGCGCAATCACGGCATCCAGACGAAAACCTTGAAACCCTTTAATGTGCATTTCATCTGCGGCGGCCTGCAATATTTTAGATCGTGTTTGGTCGGGATTTCTTTCCATTAAGTATTAATCTCCATTAAGTATTAATCCTTGAAAAATCAGCTAAGTACATAATATATTGCATTAAAAATCACACAAATTCAAACAGTTTCAGTATAATGCTAGAATACTAAAAAATAATTCAGGACATTTAAGGAACTTTTAATGCCAACCCCCTCCAAACCACAAGATTTCATCCGTCAAACAATCACTAATGACCTTAGCAATAAAAAAGTTTCAAGTATTACCACTCGCTTTCCCCCTGAACCCAATGGATATCTACACATTGGTCATGCCAAATCCATTTGTCTGAATTTTGGTGTTGCCAATGATTTTAACGGCCAATGCAACTTACGATTTGATGACACCAACCCTGACAAAGAAAACCCAGAATATATCAGCGCCATTAAAAAAGACGTAGAATGGCTGGGTTTTCAATGGTCAAACCTATTTTACGCTTCGAGTTATTTTGACCAATTGTATGACTTTGCAGTCCAATTAATTAAACTGGATAAGGCCTATGTTTGTAGCTTAACAGCGGAAGAAGCCAGAGAGCATAGAGGGTCACTAACCTCTGCAGGTAAAAACAGCCCCTATCGTAGCCGCAGTATTGAAGAAAACTTGGATCTTTTTAGTCAAATGAAAGCGGGTAAATTTGATGATGGCACACAGGTATTGCGTGCTAAAATTGACATGGCATCACCTAACATCAACTTACGCGACCCCATTATTTACCGAATTCGACGAGCAGATCATCACCAAACTGGAAAAACTTGGTGTATTTATCCCATGTACGATTTCGCTCACGGACTCTCTGATGCGATTGAAGGTATCACACACTCTCTTTGTACTTTAGAATTTGAAGACCATCGTCCACTTTACGACTGGTTTTTAGACCAACTTAAAACCCCTGCTCATCCTCAACAAATTGAATTTTCCCGACTAAATCTTGAATACACCATCACCAGTAAACGAAAATTAAACCTACTGGTGACCAATCATCATGTCGAAAGCTGGGATGACCCACGAATGCCCACCATTTCTGGACTTAGAAGACGAGGTTATACCGCTAACGCCATTAAAGACTTTTGTGACCGAATAGGTGTAACTAAAGTTGAAAACACCATTGAAATGGGGGTATTAGAAAATTGTATTCGAGAAGATTTAGGCGAAAAAGCCCCTAGAGCACTGGCTGTTCTTAATCCACTAAAAATTACTTTGAAAAATTATCCCGATGATCAAACTGAGTCACTGAATGCTCCAAATCATCCACAAAAGGAAGAAATGGATTCACGTAAAGTCCCCTTTTCAAAGACCCTTTTTATTGACAGAGATGATTTTAGAGAACAGGCCAATAAAAAATACAAACGGTTGGTATTAGGCAAAGAAGTTCGTTTGAGATATGCCTACGTCATTAAATGTGAGGAAGTTATCAAAGATGAAAATGATAATATCCTTGAATTAATTTGCAGTTATGATGCCCAAACCTTGGGTAAAAATCCAGAAGATAGAAAAGTTAAAGGCGTTATCCACTGGGTTAGCGCTGAACAATCCATTGAGTCTGAAATTAGGCTTTATGATCGTCTATTTAATGTCGCCAACCCTGCCTCAGAGGAAGATTTTGAATCGACCATTAATCCAAATTCCTTAAAAACATTAAAAAAATGCCGTATTGAAAACAGCCTAAACAACGCCCAACCATCACAAGCCTATCAATTTGAAAGAGAAGGTTATTTTTGTCTGGATTCGTCCGCCAATAAAACTGACATACCTATTTTTAATCGCATTGTAACGTTAAGAGATACTTGGGCTAAAATAGCAACAAAGGGGTGACCTGAATAGTTACCGTAAATTTTGAATCTTTTAAGCAACTATGTATAATGCAATTTTTAATTTTCCATATTTAATTTCACGAGTGTAATTTATGTCTAAAAATATTTGTAGATTTCTACTATTCAGCGTACTGGCAGTATTTAACACCTCATTATTAGCAAATGACAATCCTCAGGCACTAATCAAAACCAATAGAGGTGATATCACCATCGAGCTTTATCCCAACAAAGCGCCAAAGACAGTTGAAAATTTTATTCGTTATATTAATGAAAGCTATTATAACAAAACCATTTTTCATCGTGTCATCTCAGGCTTTATGATTCAGGGTGGCGGATACACCAAAAATTATTCTAAAAAATCGACCAATCCTGCCATTGCCATCGAATCGAATAATGGTCTTACCAACAGCAAGGGCTCAATTGCAATGGCAAGAACACAAAACCCTCATTCTGCAACCAGCCAATTTTTCATCAATTTATCCAATAATGATTTCCTAAATTATAAATCAATGTCTTTAAGAGGCTGGGGTTACACCGTTTTTGGTCGTGTCATTAAAGGAATGTTAACAGTTGAAGACATTGGCAAACAAAGAACAGGATCGGGAGGACCTTTCATGAAAGACGCTCCCAGAAAACAAGTCATTATTCAATCAATTACTTTAATCAATCAATAAACGGAACCATTTATGATCATAATACACACTTCAATGGGCGATATTTCGCTTTCTTTAAATGCAGAAAAAGCACCTAAAACAGTCGAAAACTTTTTAACTTATATCAATAGTGGTTTTTATGACAATACTATTTTTCACCGAGTCATCAATGGTTTTATGATTCAAGGTGGAGGCATGGAATCTGGCATGAACCAGAAATCAACCAACCCAACCATTGAAAATGAAGCTGACAATGGATTAAAGAACACCAAAGGCAGTATTGCGATGGCTCGAACTAATGATCCACATTCAGCCTCTTCTCAGTTTTTCATCAATGTTTCTAACAATGGTTTTCTTGATTTCAAAGCAAAGTCATCTGATGGTTGGGGATATTGTGTATTTGGTGAAGTCACCGAAGGCATGGATGTTGTTGATAAAATTAAAAACGTTGCTACAGGTATGCAAGCAGGCCATCAAGATGTTCCTGTTGAAGATGTTGTGATTACCAGCATTGAAAATGTAGCAGACTAAAAGGCACAAAGATGAGCGATATTTTATTTATTTCTGATCTTCATTTAGATGAATCAGAACCTGATATTTATGACCATTTTAAATATTTTTTGGAAAATATCGCATCATCAGCCAATACATTGTATATTTTAGGTGACTTATTTGAAGCATGGGTTGGTGATGACGATGATGATGATTTTTATGGAAAATGCCAGCAAGACTTGAAAAAATTGTCGGCAATAACTCCCATTTATTTTATCCACGGAAATCGTGACTTTTTAATTGGTCAGCAATTTTCTGAAAAAACAGGGATTACTATTCTTGAAGACACCCAATTAATTGAATACTTTAATAGCAGTGCCGTCATTACTCATGGTGACTTATTATGCACCGATGACATTGACTATCAAAAAATGAGACAGCTTTTCAGAAGCCAGCCCTGGCAACAAGAAATGCTTTCAAAATCATTACTGGAAAGACGACAAATTGCCAAAGCTTATCGTATGCAAAGCACACAGAATAACAGCAATAAATCCTATAATATCATGGATGTTAATCCTCAAGCAGTTGCTGAAACATTAACAAAACACAATTCAAGCACGCTTATTCATGGGCATACTCACCGCCCAGATAGACATGAAATTCAAGTTAATAATAAAGCTTGTGAACGTATCGTATTATCTGACTGGGAAACTCAGCCATCTTATTTGGTATGGAATAAAGATGGCATCAGTGTTAAGAATATAGGGATTTAGACTTAGGGACGATTCAAAATTAACCTTTATATTTACTCGATCTTTTGCCCACAGGCTTCGTTACTCAAACAGTTGCATAGTTCGAACTACACAACTATTTTTGTAACAAAAAAGCGGACAAAAAAATTGCTATGCCCTTTGGGTACAAGCAAGTTGGATGTTTATTTATTGCGCATCCCCTTATTCGATACCCAGCTTTTTAGCCGTCTTTTCCAAAGATTTTAATTTATCTTTATTTTCACCTTCATTATTTGCAATTAATTTACCTAAAAATGCTGTTAACGTTAAATTTTTAATATTCTCTGAATTATCTGTTGCCCCAGACAAAATATCTTTCATGTCTGAAATCAAATTGGCATCACCCTCAATATAATCTCCGAATACTTTTGTTGCCACCTGGCTTTTATTAACAAAACCGTCAATTGATTTCCCAGAGCTAATGGCATTAAAAAACTTATCCAGAAAAGCACCATCTCCACCCACGATATCAATATTGGCATCAGCCAATGCTTTAGATAAAACGTTTGCATGCGATGAAGCAATGGATTGTTGAGTGCTCAACGACTCTAACTCAACTTTAAGCTGATTTTCCAAACGCATCCTAAACTCTTCGTGAGAACGTGATTTTTCATCCATTTGAGACATGGCGGCAAACTTTTCCTGTAAACCATCCGCTTCTGCTTTGAATTTTTCTCTGATCGCAACCGATTCTGCCAACGCTTGTTTTTCAATGGCTTCCGCATCTGCAATTTTCACTTTCACATCAACCAACGCCTGTTTTTCTTCACTTGATGCATCTGCATCCTTAATACGAACTTTTGCCATACCCTGCTGTTCTTCACCATTAGCAGTGGCTTGCATTTTTTCCTGTAAAACTTTAGCTTCTGAAATCCCATACTTCTCAAGAGCAATCGCTTCTGCTTCTTTTACTCTAACTCTAGCCAGACCTGAAGCAGCTTCTTCTGCTTGCATACCTTCAGCCAATAACTTTGAAGATTCGGCACTTTTTTCTGCCGCATCAAGATCAGCTTGTGCCATGGTCAATTTTTCTTGAGCTTTATGTTTTGAGGTAATTTCAAGAGCTTCGGCCACTTTAATTTCTTTCACTAAAATTTCTTGCGCTTGTGCTTCTGCTTCAATAATGCGTACTTGCTTTTTGCGATCAGCTTCCGATATGATTCTTAATTCTTTAATATTTTCCTCTTCCTCCGCAACACTCTTATCAACCACAATTCTGGTTCGTATCACATCGGCAATGGCTTTTTTCTCCTCTTCCAATGCCTTTTCTTTAGCAATGCGCTGTAAATCAACTTCCTTTTCTCGTGCAATAACTTCTAACTGTCGAACCCTTTCTACTTTTTCTGTTTCAATTGCCACTGCTCGCTCACGATTTTTTGCAGCAACTTCAACTTCTCGCAATTTATTTTCTTCTCTAACAGCCAGTAATTCATCTGTTTCAATTCTTGCTTGTTCTGATTTCAATCGTTCTTCAGAGGCTATTTTTTCAGTTTCCGCTAACTCTCTTGCTTGAACTGTTTCAATCTCTCTTAATTGTTTGGCTTCCGCATCTGCTTTTTGTCGCTCTAACTCCAATAACTTTTCATTGGCTTCAACGTCTTGTTTTTTTATCTTCATTTCTTCATCACGTTTCAAACCATTGGTTTCGACATTTTGATCAGCCGTTAAACGTGTAATTTTACGAATACCTTGAGCATCCAAAATATTATTAGGATCTAATAGGTTAATAGGCGTTTGCTCCAAATAATCAATAGCCGCATCTTCTAAAACATAACCATTCAGGTTTTTACCAATTAACGCAATAATATTATCTCTAAAAATATCTCTTTTACGATACAGGTCCTCAAACTCCATTTGCTTACCGACCGTTTTTAAAGCTTCTGAAAATTTAGCTGCAAATAATTCTTCCAGTGTTTGATCATCTGACGCCCTGACACAACCAATTGTTTGTGCAACTTCCATCACATCATCTCGTGTTTTATTCACTCTAACAAAAAAAGCCACTTTAATGTCGGCACGAATATTATCGCTACAAATCAATCCATCACGACCATTCCTGTCAATTTCAATGGTTTTGACTGAGATATCCATCATTTCAGCCTTGTGAATTACTGGAATTACCATCCGCCCTGTAAAAGTCACTTCAGGTTCTTTTCTCAGAGTATTCACAATCATTGCACGTCCCTGTTCAACTTTGACATACAGTTTAAATAATAATAATAAAAACCCGATACCAAAAAGTGCTATCGCTACGACAGGGATAATCAGAGCAAGAAGATCAGCCTGCATAATAAACTCCTTAAATTTATGAACTAGAGATAATCAGATAGCTGGACACTATCAATTAATGAATTCTTCTTCAGATATAATTTCGAATGTATTGTTATTTTTATCATAGGTGATAATAATGGCTTGCATACCTTTTTTTAAATTATTTGGTGTTTTTGATTTAACATCCAAGATCAATCCAGCACCATTGCCGATGACAATCGCTTGCCCAAAAGTTTCACTGACAGTTAGACTCCTGATTTCACATTTTTTCCCTATTAAGTCTGATTTTTCCTGAGCATTGTGTTTTATAAATAACCCCGTTAATGGTTTTGTACAAATCACTGTCATGGGAACTGATATAACAAAACTTAAAATAATGACAATCAATCCCATTAAACCATTCAACACTTCAAATGGAATTAATGGTAAAACTATTTGAGATAAAAAATAGCTCATCACCCAACTGAATAAAATCATCAAACTAATAATCAGTGTCACAGGAATTCCACTGATACCATTGGATAATAACCAGCCTGCAACCCCCGTAACCCCAGCGTCTAAATCTATATCAAAGTCAAACACATCAATATCTAACAGACCTAGAATGACAAATAACCAAAACACAACAACCACACCAAGCAGTATTGAGGGTATTAAGACGGGAAAACTGGTGATTATAATTAGGAATTCATTCATATTGACTAATCTATATTGATGATGACTAAGGGATGAGCACGAAATAATTTCCCGTTCTTAATTCCACCTTCACTTCACCCTCAATGACTGATACATAAGATTCAATCATGAAAGCTCAGAAAAGAGTGCCCGTTTCTAAGGCAACTCGCAACAAATAAACTACCCATCTTACTGGCCTTTTTGTCCATCTCCTTTACCACAAAAACAGTTGAGTAGAACGACTACACGCCTATTTTTATGGCAAAGAAGATGAACAAAAATTCTGCGCAATATGGGTAGTTTATTTATTGCGTGTTACCTAAGACATTAATTCACGAAAATCATTAATGGAGTAAAATTCTTCAATTTTTCTTTCAGGTCTTTGACTATCTGGTTTAATAATTGAGATAAGATGCTTAATCCCCACTTTTTTAGCTGATGTTAAAACTGCCAGACTATCATCAACCAACATTGTTGACTCATACTCATAATCAACAGACTGTTTTAGCTTCTCCCAAAAAAGAGGATCTTCTTTGGGTATTCCTATTTCATGAGCACAAATGATTTGATCAAATAAGTGATTTAATTGGGTCTTTTTCATTTTTAAATCAAGACTTTTTTGGTGGGCATTGGTCACCAAAACAATGTTAATAGGACTTCTACTATAATAGTTCAAAAAATCAACAACATGAGGATGTATTTTGATCAGATGATCAATCTCATGTTTTAATAATTCAATTTCTAATTTCAATTCGTGAGTCCAGAAATCAATGCAATACCAATTCATGGTTCCTTCATGGCGACCAAATTTTTCATATAAAATTTCTTTTGACTGATCGATGGTTAATTCAAATTTTTCAGCGTATTTTTGAGGAACAAATTCCTGCCAGAAATAATTATCAAAATTTAAGTCTAATAAAGTTCCATCCATGTCAAGCAGGATTGTTTTCAAATTACTTGGGTCAAAATTTATTGTCATTGTTTGCAGGCTTTATTTGTTGTCTTGTTATTTTAGTATTACTATAGCAGATCTTAAAATTTAATCGGGATAACGTAATGCATGATTTTCACTCCTATTTACCCGAAGTGATCCGCTTGGCTGAATTAGCTGGCGAAAAAATTCTGGAAATATATAAAACAGACTTTAATGTTGAGACAAAAGAGGATAACAGCCCTTTAACTCAGGCTGATTTACGTGCTCATCACGCAATTGTTGATGGACTGACAAAATTAACGCCAGACATCCCTGTTTTATCTGAAGAATCTTCAATAACGGCTTTTGAAGAACGTTCAAAATGGAACCAATACTGGTTAATTGATCCATTGGATGGAACTCGTGAATTCGTTAAAAAAAATGGTGAATTTACAGTAAATATAGCCTTAATTAAAAACCATCAACCCGTTATAGGCGTTGTCTATGTACCCGTCACTCACATACACTATTATGCAAGTTTAGACTCAGGAGCTTATAAGAAAGTTCCAAACGAAGAAGTGGTTAATATACAAGTCAGAGCAAAACCCGATCAAAAAATAATGGTAGCTGGCAGTCGGTCTCACCGTGGCAGTTCTTTGGAAAATTTTTTAAAACATTTTGAAGAATATGAAATCATTTCAATGGGTAGCTCGTTAAAGCTTTGCTTAGTCGCTGAAGGCATTGCTGATATTTACCCCCGATTAGGACCCACATCTGAATGGGATATTGCAGCAGCGCAGTGTATTGTCGAAGCAGCTGGTGGCTATGTGACTGACACTCAAATGAAACCCATGAAATACAACACCAAAGACTCGTTACTTAACCCTCATTTTTTCGTTTTTGGAGATAAAACAATTCAATGGAGTAGTTTTTTGGATTAGGAATGTGCCGTTCCGTATATGAACAGTTTCATAGAACCTCCACTGCGTTCTCCATAGCTAGGAGGCTTTCCGAAAACTCATCTTTTCACCAACTCTGCGTTAAAAATGGTCTCAAAATACTCATTTACACACGTAAACTGCGCTTTTCGACAATTTCATGCCTTGATTTGAAGAAAACTGAGTTCTCGGACAGTCTCCTAGGAGGCTGTCCGAGAATGCAGATTTTCTCCAAAACAAGGCAAAATTTAGCGAAAAAGCGCAGTTTACTGGTGTAAATGAGCATTTTGAGCCAAATTTTAACGCAGTTCTGGAGGAAAGATGCGTTTTTGGACAGCCTCCTAGGAGGCTGTCCGAAAATAAAGTTTGTGAAATTTACAGCACAATATATTGCGCTTTATTACTTGATAATACACCGTATGTTGTAGTTAATTTTTAAAAGTTTGCATTTTCGGACAGCCTCCTAGTAGCGTTTGAGTTAGGGATATTTAAAAATAATTGAACTAAGTTTAGGTCTCTCAATTTCATGAGCAGGAAGGTTAATCTTCTGCAAAGATGAGTGGACATGTGTATCACAACGTATCACTTTACAACGTTATCAATGGTGTTTTGATTTCTTAAGTCATTAATTCTGTTTAAGTATCGGCTAAGTAGACAACTACCATTAATTGCTAGCCAAAAACATAAAAAAACAATGGCGTAAGCATTCATGCGGATGGTGGATTCGCTGATATCAAGTCTGAACAATGGAATTAATTCGGCAGGGTCAAAAAAAGTAAATAGTAAAATGGTTATTGCGCCTGCAACCATGGTAGATGCCCATAGAAATGAAAACGCACACTGCCATCTATTTAATGGTTTCATTTTTTAGTTCCTCTAAAATTTAATGAATTATTTGTTGATGTTTTTACATTTTTTATTAATCACTAATTCATGTCAATAAGTTTGTGTAATTCATCTTATATGTATCTAACTTAAAGGCGTGATTTTAGGTATAATTGTCACTTTATTTTTCAAGTAGATGACGTGAAATTAACAAAAAATTGACTTATGTCAATAAAAAATTAAATTTAATGAACTTTTTAAAAATATCATTAGCTGATTTACTGGGATCTGTTATATTCCACAATTGAGCCAAAAAAGTTGGTTCATTTAACGATCATAAGGAGTGTCTCAGTGGAAGAAACCCAACAACAAATCCAAGAAGAAAACTATGATTATTCTGTAGTCAAGGGCTTTGTGGTGATGGCATCGGTTTATTTTGTCGTCGGTACATTTATCGGCGTCTACATTGCATCAGAATTGTCATGGCCATTTTTAAATTTTGATATAGCTGAAATTACATTTGGACGTCTTAGACCCTTGCATACCAATGCCGTTATTTTTGCATTTGGTGGTTGTGTATTAATGGCGTCAGCATTTTACTCAGTACAACGAACCTGTCATACCGCTTTGTGGAGCAATAAAATGGCATGGGCTGTTTTCTGGGGCTGGAACCTGGTCATTGTTTCAGCGGTCATTACATTGCCTCTGGGCTTTACCCAAGGTAAAGAATATGCCGAACTTGAATGGCCAATTGATATATTGATTGCACTGGTTTGGGTTCTTTTTACCTTTAATTTTATAATGACTGTTGCCAAGAGAAAAACACCACATATTTATGTGTCAAACTGGTTTTTTATGGGCATGATGGTGATGATTACTTATATTCATGTCGCCAATAGCTTGGTTATCCCCGTTGAACTTTTCAAGTCTTATTCAATTTTTTCGGGTACTCATGATGCCATGATTCAGTGGTGGTGGGGACATAATGCGGTGGGTTTTTATCTAACGGCTGGTTTCTTGGGTATTATGTATTATTTTGTTCCTAAGCAAGCTAACCGACCTGTTTTTTCATACCGTTTATCCGTTTTACACTTTTGGACACTGATGTTTGGATATGTTTGGCTTGGAAGTCACCATTTACAATACACTGCATTGCCTGGTTGGACTCAATCGTTAGGGGCTGCTATCTCTATTGCTATGATTATACCATCTTGGGGTGGTGCAGTTAACGGTATGATGACTCTCAGTGGTGCATGGCATAAATTGAGAACAGATTATATTTTAAGATTTTTTATTGTTTCTTTGGCTTTTTATGCGATGTCCACTTTTGAAGGGCCTGTAATGTCGATTAAAACGGTTAATGCTTTATCCCATTATACTGACTGGACTATCGGGCACGTTCACTCTGGCGCATTAGGCTGGGTTGGCATGGTTGGTAGTGGTGCATTATATCATATGGTTATGCGTTTGTGGTCTACTGAAATGTATTCAACGGCTTTAGTAGCAATACATTTCTGGACAGCAACGATTGGTACGGTTGTCTACATTGTTGCCATGTGGGTGTCAGGAATAATGCAAGGTTTGATGTGGCGAGCAACCAATGAGTACGGTACCTTAAAATATACTTTTGCCGAAACAGTGGTTGAAATGCATCCCTATTATGTCATGAGGACAGCGGGAGGATTCATCTACTTTCTCGGAACAGTGTTAATGTTGTATAACATTATTATGACCATAAAAATGGTTAAAGCAAAAGGGGGTGAGTAATGTCAGAACATGAATCAAAAGGATTGCAAGCAAAGCTGGAAAGAAACCTATTACCATTCTTGTTAATGATGGCAATTGCATTGAGTGTCGGGGGAATCGTAGAAATTGTTCCGTTATTTTATTTGAAAGGTCAGGCAGCGGTATTGGAAGATGAAATTACCAATGCCGATGGTTCAATTAAGTTCCCTGAATTAGCCACCGTCAGACCTTATACAGCATTGGAATTGGCTGGGCGTGATATTTATATTCGAGAAGGTTGTTACTTATGTCATTCTCAGATGATTCGTCCATTTAGAGATGAGCTGGAACGGTACGGGCATTTTTCTCTTTCAGTTGAATCTAAATACGACCATCCATTTCAATGGGGTTCAAAACGTACGGGTCCTGATTTGGCAAGAGTGGGTGGTAAATACTCAGATGAATGGCATTATCAGCACATGATGAAACCTCGTTCAGTTGTCAAAGAATCTGTGATGCCTAATTATCCTTGGTTAATCAAAAAAGAAATTGATGGCGAAGGTATAATGAAACGTATGAAAGCAATGAAAACATTGAATGTTCCATACACCGATGCTGAAATTAATGCTGGAGCTACAGCGGTTAAAGGTAAGACGGAAATGGATGCCATTATCGCTTATTTGCAAGTCTTAGGTACGATGATCAAATTTGATGATCATTTTGGAAAACCAGAGCAAAGGAAGAACTATCGTGAATAAGTTACAGGAATATTTTTATACAGACTGGTCTGCGATGACATCTAATGACTGGGTTGGCTTAATAATTACAGTGGTTATTTTTATTTTAATGATTGCAATTTATTCCTATGTGTTAGCGGCTGGTAATCAAGAGAAATTTGATGCCTGCCGTTACATCCCATTTGATAGCGATGATGGGGATAACAATAAAGGGGTGGTGAAGAATGAAAGATGAAAAAGATAATGCAAATAGTGTCCCTGATACGGGGCACGAATGGGATGGAATTCGTGATTTAACCAATCCTCCGCCTCGATGGTGGACAATTTGGTTTCATTTGAGCTGGGTTTTTGTATTGGGTTACGCACTATTATATCCGAGCATTCCATATTTAACTGATAATAGTAAGGGTTTATTAGGATACACCCAAATCAAAGAGTTAAAAGATGATATTAAAGTTGCTGATGCAGAATGGAAGCAAAAATTTTCTGAGCAAGAAAATAAATTGTCTACTCAGTCTGTTGATCAGATTATGCAAGATAAAGATTTGGTGAAATATGTTATCGAGACATCCAAAGTTGTTTTCGGTGATAACTGCTCACCTTGTCATGGCTCTGGTGGTCAAGGTAATCCTGGCTATCCCGTTTTAGTAGATGATGATTGGCTTTATGGCGGTACAGTGACGCAGATATTTGATTCAATCAGCAAAGGTCGAGAAGGCATGATGCTGGCACATGAAAAGCAATTGAATGAAAAAGAAGCCGATGATTTGGTTGAGCATGTGATTGCAATGACCAAAGGAAAAGAGCATGAAGCGGGTAAGCAATTGTATGTCACCAAAGGATGTATGGGCTGTCATGGAATGGAAGGCAAAGGAATGGAAGCATTAGGCGCTGCCGATCTAACAGATCAAATTTGGCGATTTACACAAGGTGAAACAGATCAAGAGATTAGAGACAGTGTTAAACATACAATTATGTATGGTGTTAATGCGTATGGTGTTGAAAAAACCCGTAAGCCTAAAATGCCTTCATTTGCTGGTCGTTTGACCGAAAAAGAACGTAAGAAATTGGCTGTCTTTGTTCATCAACTGGGGGGAGGAGCTTAATTGTCTTTCATAGATCATAACTACAGCAGTTGGCGAAATCCCTGGGTTTTATCTTGTATTGCTGCTGTTGTCATCGTTTTAATGGCAAATGGAGTTATGATCTACTTCTCTGTGTCTACATCACCAGGCTTGTCTGAAAAAAATTACTATGAGGCAGGCCAGAATTATCTTAATAATCAACAAAAAATTCTGCAACAAAAAAAACAATTGGGTTGGAATGTTGATTTTACTGTCACCAAAATTTCCTCTTTGAAATCCCAAATGACCTTGACTGTTAATAAGCAAGGTGATCAATTAGTCGATATAGACTCGGTTGAATTGTTTTTTTATCGGCCATCCAATCAGATACATGATTTTTCAATGCCAATGAAACCTCATTCAACAGGTTTTTTAGCGAATGTTACATTTCCTTTAAAGGGTGTATGGGACGTCATGGCATTGATTAGCAAGAAAGATATAAAATACCAAGTTAAAAAAAGAGTTGAGCTGTATTAAACATATACCAATATTTTAGTTGCGCTTGGTAAAAAACTTTGTTTTTCCAAAACATTAAAAAAGTAACAAATTCCACCTATTTTAACTCAAGAAAATTTTGAGCCATTTTTAAACTATTTAACTCATCCTGAATAACTTTTTTAAGTGATTCATAACAATCCGCCGCTGGATCAAGAAATTTATTGGCCTGCCCAACAATAGATCTGGGAATTAATTTTTCTTTCAAATAATAACCATCCATAAAAGTCTTAATACCACCAGATATAATGTACTGACGACATCTCATATCACTCCCTAACTCACTAAGCAGATGATTAATAATATTTACCATTTCAATTGCGGTATGTCCTACACGGATCAATTCATGAGTTGAACAAAAATCCTCACTGTCTCTTCTCAACACCTCTAATTTGGAAAAATTTGTACCTCCAAATGCACCGAATTCGATGGCTGCTAACGGCATTTGTACCAAAGCATTTAAAGATTTTGGCCCCATTCCTTGCCCCACTTCCTTAATAATTACGGGGAATGAAACAAGTTCCAGTAATTCTGCAATGGTCTCTATTGGAGGCCTGACAAACCGATCGCCCTCAACCTGAAACCATTCCTGAAGTGGATTAATATGTACAATAAGCCCATCAACTTTTAATTTTTCTATCAGGTTATGAATTTTAAATAGCTGTTTTTTTCTAACGAGCTGCTCTACCTGAAAAACGCCCAGATTTGCATAAAAAGGCAAATCATTCCCAATTATATTTCTAACATCGAAATCTTTAATACATAAATCATCATGCAATAATGAGCGACAAGACCCAAGCCCCATTCCAAGGCCAAATTCTTTAGCTGCCAAAGCCAGGTTTTTATTTATCTTTTCAGCGTTATCGGTTCCCCCAGTCATACTGGAAATCCATAAAGGGGCATTCAGTTTTTTACCCAAAAACTCAATATTCAAACTATCATCATCAGTTGGATGAACACCAAAAATTGGCTCATAATTAAAGCGTTCTTCTATAGAAGCTTCACCTATTTGAGAATCTTTTGTTAACTGAATATGCTCAATTTTTCTATTTTTTTGTCTTGATTTCATTCATAATCCAGGAATAAAATAATAGCTGAAATAACCAACATCTGTTAGTATTTACTGTAGGTATACTATGAAAGTAGGTGAACATTATTTTAACAAAATTTAATAAAAAAGTGCCATTTACTGGTGTAAATAAGCATTTTAAGTCAGATTTTAACGCAGTTCTGTCAGCAAAATTCGCTCTCGGACAACTTGCCATAATTACAGTGGAAAATTTAACCCATAATATAAGCAAAACCAGTCATTTTATAGCTTCTAACTTTCTTATTACTACCCTATTGATACTGTGCCTGTTAATTCCAAGACCATCCTATTGCAATAACCAGCAACTTGAAGCTCAAAACAATAATGTTGCAACTCAGCACACAACAAGTGGAACGACTAAAACCAACCAAACACATCAGAAAAAGAAAATTTTGACAAGCAACCGATCATTAGGAGGCTTCTTTGCAATAGGTCTTATTATCAATATTATAATGATGACGTCATTTGCAATTTGGGCTTTTGGTCAGTGGAAACAAAATAGTAAGAAAAATAAAAAATAATGATTCGGAGCTATGACTTTGGTTGCATAGAGGTCTATTGGGCAGAGTTGTAGCGCCGAAGGACGGGGAATATATCCAAAAATATTAGAATAATGATGGCCACCTACTTAATTCCAGTCACATGAATTGATGTAGCCAAAAGAACTGTATCTTTCTGCTTTTAAATCAGTTTAAGCAATAATTACACCTAAACAACGTAACGAGTCATATGATCAGCACTATAAAAGATAAAATCATACCTAAACAACGCTTCATTTTTCTAATCTTTTTTTTACTGGGCATTCCTATACTGGCTTATGTAATTTATAACCAATCTCTTCCAAAAAAATCAATCCCCACAGAATTACTCGCTGTAATGAAACCTCAAGCAAAGTCATTAAAAGCGTTTTCACTGACTGATCACAACAATCAACCATTCAATTTAAATAGTCTAAAAAATAAAAACACCCTAATTTTCTTTGGCTATACCTCTTGTCCAGACATCTGCCCCACAACACTAACGACCTTAAACAAGGTATATCAGCAACTCAAGAAGGAAATTACACTTAATATTATTTTTGTTTCGGTAGACCCAGAAAGAGACACTATAAACAAACTTTCAAGTTACATGAACTATTTTAACAATGATTTTCTAGCTGTAACGGGAATTTCAAAAAAAATCAATCAATTTGCCAGGCAATTTAATGCAAGTTATATTATTGAAGAAAAAACATCATATAATAAAGCTGAGTTGAGTAGCTCGCCTGCTCGAACGAAACCTATCTCCTTGCGGGATAATTACCAAATTAGCCATACCAGCTCTATTTTTTTAATAGATTCAAAGCTAAAAATTATTGCCTCGTTTTCACCGCCACATCATAAAGACATTATTGTTTCCCAGTTAAGAATGATCCTTAAAAAATGATTATATAGTTAAAATAGTCTTATGAAATAGAATATTGTGATATTCTACCTATAAGTAGGTAATCATAATTATATTAACATTTTCACTCGATATTTTCCGCCCTTTGACACTACTACTCTGACCGAATAGACCTCTATGCAATCAGAGCAGTAACACCAAAGGTCAAAAAATCTTGAGCGAAAATTTTGTTAAGATAATTATGGTCACCTACTTAGCTTAATTTGACACCTCTCCTTAATAAACTTCTCATTCTTATGGCTACAATCTATCTATTACCAACGATCGAAGCTTTACTTAATTGCCTGTCATTATTTTCAATATTACTGGGGTATTATTTTATTCGTCGTAAAAATATTCTTGCACACCGAGCTTGCATGATAACAGCAATTATTCTTTCAAGTATTTTTTTTGTACTTTACCTAATTTATCATATTAATGTGGGTAATGTACCTTTTGCAGGGCAAGGTTCTATTCGCCTTGTGTATTTTACAATTCTAGCAACACATGTATTTCTGGCATCTACAAATGTAATACTTGTACTCACCACAGTCAGCCTGATATTAAAGGGCAATAAAGAAAAACATAAAAAATTGGCACACTGGACTTTACCTATCTGGATTTATGTTTCAATAACGGGTGTAATTATTTACTTGATGGCCTTTCATTTTTACCCACCAGACATCTAAGGTAACTCGCAATAAATTAACGAACCGAAAATATATTTTCTTTAGATTTAAACTGAATCACTAAGTGCTGTTCTGGTCGAATAGTTAAGTCTTGCTCATGACGATAAATAGGCCCTTTAACATTAACATCGTCATTTATCCATACTTTAAAACGATGTTTACCCGCAGATACTCTAATATTTTCATAAATATCTACGCCCTGGTCTTTAAACAAACCAACAGGTTGTACTACACGACTGTAGACCACCTTACTATCCAACATTAACTCTATTTCCACTGGAGAACGCTCTCGTGGACAATCCATTGGCTTACGCATATTTGGCGGCAACTTCATTAACTCTTTATAAGATATTTTTTTACATTTAGTTACATGCTTCCCTATATGACTCATCGTAAAAGTAATCATAGCCTGGTTTTTATCCAATTGATGATAGGATGGATGAATAGAAAAAAACCAAACAATTCCCATAAAAACTGAATAATTTAGTATTTGCAAAGGATATTGAATTATTTTTTTCATTATTTACCCCTCAACTTTATCTTCAGCAATTCTTTCTTGTTGATTAAGCTGCATGATGCATTCTTGAAACTCATCCAATGCCATTTTCAATTGCACACAGTCAGTTTCTGCAGCCCTAAAAACATTAATTCTTGTGCGATCAGCACGTTTTCTTAAAATAGGTTTTCGCTCTCCCTCAAAACGTTCATCCATCCATTTATTACCGTGTCGAAAATAACAATCCCCCGTTCGACATCCTGTAATAAAAACACCATCTACACCTAGTTTTAATGCATACTCAACCAACGTTGGAGATATCATGCCTGCACAAAAGAAATTTACAATTGCAACATTGGTGCTTTTAAAATTCTTAAAATCAATGGCGTTGTCGCAACCAAAAATAATTATTTTACTTGCACCATCTGCTACCGATTCTTTTAACTCAGACACAGCGACTTTCAACTGATTTCTAATATCATTGACTGGTAAATTAGGCATATCGATACCACTAATTAAAGTTTTGTCACTCTGCCTAAAAGGGTTCGATGAATGACAGGAACCGACACAAATACCACATGAAGCACACAAATCATCTTGTACCACAACTTCATTTTCCCAGCGCTTTCCATCTGTTCTTTTCTGCACAGAAACTGCATCAAACGGACAATCCTTGACACATTGCTCACAACCATTACAATTATCCAGATTAACAACCGCTGCTGGCCCTCGTTTTTTTATTGGCAACCACGGCATAAGCATTAAAAGAACCGTCACACTGATAGTCAGTAGCCATACTTGGCCAGCCGTCCAAAAATCAAGCAATGGATAAACATTCAAATAAAACCAGTCCAAATTTAAAACAGCGGGCGTTTTACTTACATCAGCAGGTGCATGGCTTACTGCTGGAGCAACAATGGACAAAACCAGCAACGCAAAAAAGCTGCCTATAGCCAGCCCTTGGGGAGCAACAACTTTAACATCGGATAAGCGCTTAACATGAAACCAAAGCGCGAATACTAAAAACATTGGCTGTCCCAGCAAATGCAGAAATGTCATTAATGTAAAAAAACGATCATTAATTTGCTCTGACAGAAAATTACGTGACATCGTACCAGGTAGCAGTGGTAAACCATCCATTAACTGGGAAGATGAAATAGCAACATAAAAAGCTAATTCATCCCATACCAACCAATAACCAGTGATTCCTAATGTAATAACAAACCATAAGAGTGGCACCCCAGTGAGCCAGGAAAACCATCG
>Ga0233448_1001524_pt1 | contig 19075 bp, 16 predicted proteins | sample SI_124_October20_2_FD_183015 | JGI IMG/M metagenome (GOLD analysis project Ga0233448, IMG submission 183015) | Seawater microbial communities from Saanich Inlet, British Columbia, Canada - SI_124_October2016_150_MG | ecosystem: Environmental > Aquatic > Marine > Inlet | place: Canada: British... | reverse complement strand
CTACTGTAGCATCAGCAGTAACAGCCAATCCAGTACCTGCTTCTTTGCTTAGTGTCAATGTGTCGGCAATGTCGGCAGTGCTGTTAGCGTCCAATGCACCTGTCAATGTGGTTGCTCCAGTAACAGCCATTGTACCGCCTACTGTAGCATCAGCAGTAACAGACAAACCAGTACCACTTACTTTGCTTAGTGTCAATGTGTCGGCAATGTCGGCAGTGCTGTTAGCATCCAATGCACCTGTCAATGTGGTTGCTCCAGTAACAGTCAATGTGTCGCTTAGACTGGTTGCTCCAGTAATATTTGCACTTCCCTCAACATCTAATGTATAAGAAGGGGTAGAATTATCAGGATGTCCAACAGACAGTTTGTTATCATACAATAGTGCTGAACCGCCGGTTTTTCCATTAGCAGAAACGTCTAATATATACTTATCTGTATTAAAAGACAAACTTCCTATAATTTCTCCTTCGGAACTGAAATGCATAGTATCAGTAGAAATAACAGTAGATGTAGCATTTATTTGGGCAAAACGTTTACTTATAGAACCTAACGTATAAACATTATCAACATCCGGAATTATGTTCGCGCTGACTATTATATCTGAATTGACTTTTAATTTATCCCTCATATTTACAGGACCGTCTACATATAATCCATTATTCATAGATACATCACCGGCGACAGATAGACCAAAATTCATAGATACGTCACCCATTTCTCTGATTACCATTCTTTCAACTGCATCACCCGAAACAGTGCTTCCTGCAGGAGCAGTATAGAAAACGAGTTCATTGTTCGTGGAATCCGCATTGGGATAGGATGCAGCAATCTTCGTATTTTGTGCAACGTTAATTACGCCACCCAATGAGCCCCAAGCATTTCCTGGACCGTAACCTTCAAATTGGTGCGTACTCATATTATAGCGAATATAACCTCCATTGGTATCCTCATCAGTCACGGTAGGACGTTCGGCTGTCGTACCATGAGGAATGCGCATGGCATCAGAAAAACTGATATCAACTGCAACCGATGGTTCGTGAATACCTACTCCCAATGTACCTCCTACATAAACATTACTGTTGAAAGAAGCATCACCAGATACATACATCTCACCACTTAATGACAAATCATTCGTGACAATAACCTGCTGTTCCTGTACAGTGGTATTAATCACATATTGATTGTTAAGATACTTCACTTTCAATTCACCATTTACGGTAAGGTCATTATCTACAACTAAATCGTTACCTACATTCATGTTGATTGCAACAAATGCGTTCTTATTGAAAGACACATCATCAGTGGCAATAATACCTCCATTGACGGATAAATCTTCCGCTATGATAACAGAATAATCGGTAGTTGTGGTGTTGACAATATATTCATTGTTTACGCGCTTGACATTCAGGTCACCATTAACAGTCAAATCATTGGTGATGAATACACTAGCGTTGAAAGAGGCATCCTTTTCAACCTGTAATCCAGATTTCATGTAAGCATCTCCTTCAACAGATAATGTAGAGTTCATAGATACGTCGGAATCAGCAATCACCTTATCATTGAATCTGGTCTCACCAGTAACCACCATTTGGTGTTGATTACTCGCATCTAAAGCAATCTTAGCGGTAGTGTCAATATAATTCTCTACTCTACTTGAACCATCTCTTGCTTCCGCATTTATCAACCATTCCCCAATAGCTACACCAGATAAATCGCTCAATCCATAAGCAGCGAATTGAGAATATTGATGAGCTAATCCATCAACAATCAAACGATATATTTTGTATCTGTCGTCTGACGTATCGTAATTAGTCATTGTATATGTGTGCTTAATATATACCGTTTCTGTTTCATTCGTAGACCCAATAACGTATTGCGGAGAAGAAGTATTAAAAGATATATCTCCGTATGCACCTAGATGCGCAATTCTTTGCACAGGACTCCACACATCGCTTTCTTCGTTCTTGCCTACAATATAAAAGCTTTGTGGAAGTAAGTTGACACCGATATAGTTGTTATAATCCAATGCTTTGAAACTATAAGAAGTGATGTTATATGATATATCAGACTTTATTTCCAACCACTCACCGCTGATATCTCCTACGTTAGCAATAGTAGTTTTTTCGGTACCTACATACAAACCATTATTTCCAGATATATCGTATTTATTAGCTGAAATCCACCCTAATTCAGTATTTACCTGCACAACATTACCGGATGCATCTAGTGAATTACCAGAGGCGTCTTTAACCAAATTGCCAGATGCGTCTACATAATTGCCAGATGCGTCTTGTGCGTAAGTGGTGGTATCGATAGTATTATTGTAACTATTATCAAATACGTAATATGGTGCAAAATTACTGAATTGACTGCTTGCAGATAAATCCCAGACGGCAGTTACATTGTTTGCGGTGGTATTCCACGATAAATCACTTAACCCAGTATTAGAGGGGGTAACGGCCACATCAGTGTACGAAACTCCCGTGAAAATCTGTGAAGATAAATTCAAACCATGATTGAATGATACATCTCCAGATGCCATGATGCGCATGCGTTCTTTGCCATCCGTATGGAATTTCAAATCATTACCATTCAATGCAAATACACGGCTTTCAATGGATACATCGTTATTCACTGTCAAATTATTAGTAACTGTCATGTCGTTACCAACAGTTATATCATTAGTAACTGTCATGTCGTTACCAACTGCTACATTTTTATTGAAAGAAACATCTGACACGATTTCATCATGCAAATTTACTTTTCCAGTAATATCTAATTGATTTTGATTAGAACCGTTCAAAGCAAACTTTGCACTGCTATCAATTGAGGTATTTGAAACTATCGAGTAATCTACTGCAGTAGACGCCAATACCCATTCGCCCACAGCAAGAACCGAGCGATTGATAACATCTTCATAATCACTGGTTGTATTGAATTTTGATACAACTATCAAACGATAGTTGCTGTAGTAACTGTCTGTAGTCAAATAATTTGTTACATTATAGCCAGCACTTGCATCTCCGACTAATGTCGTTGTACCAGCACTTTCGGTTGATGAACCAACGCTGTATGTAGGCGTAGTCACATTATATGAATTCTCTGTAGAAGCTGCTAAATGCTCTACTTTATGTACAGGAACCCATGTCGCATTGACCTCATCTGTTTTTCCTACAACATAGAATACTTTGGGTAATAAGTGAGCACCGATAAAATTCTTATAATCTAATGACTTGAAACTGTAAGATGTCAAATTATGTGAAATATCTGAACTCAATTCTAACCATTCACCACTAATATCACCTAATACAGAAATATTTGTTACGTTATTTCCGGTATATGCTCCACTAACAGAATCGTACATTGCAGCAGTCACCCAACCAAGTTCATTATTAACTTCTACAACATTACCTGATGCATCTAATGAATTTCCAGAAGCATCTTTTACAAGGTTTCCAGAAGCATCTACATAGTTTCCAGAAGCATCCTGACTGTATTCAGCTGTATCAAGAGTGTTGTTGAAACTATTATCAAATACTCTAAAGGGAGCAAAATCAGAACTATTTTGACTACTAGCAGAAGCGTCCCATACAGCGGTAATATTGTTCGTTGTTAAAGACCAATTATTAGAACTCAAACCACTCATTGATGGGGTAATACTGGCAGAACCATATGTAGTACCAGTAATGAGTTTAGATGATAAGTTTAATGCATGGTTAAATGATACATCACCAGACTCCATTATTCGCATACGTTCATTACCAGCAGTATAAAATTTCAATTCATTGTTATCTACACCAGGAGTATCCTCTGCCGAAATATATGTATTTTTATCTACATCGGTTACTCCACCGAGTGACCCCCATGCATCCCCTGCACCAAACCCTTCAAATTGACTTGTTTCCGTGTTGAAACGAATGTAACCGTGTTGTTTAGAATCAGTACTAATAGGTCTTTCTTCAGTTGTACCAGTAGGGAGTTTGATAGCGTCAGTACAACCACTCAAATCAAAAGATACCTGCGGGTTTGTTGAGCGGAGACCTACATTACCAGAGGCATCCACACGTAATCTTTCTTCTCCGGCGGTATACAATTTCAATTCGTTGTTATCCGCACCGGGAGTATCCTCTGCCGAAATATATGTGTTTTTATCTACATCAGTTACTCCACCTAATGACCCCCAGGCATTTCCTGCACCAAATCCTTCAAATTGACTGGTTTCAGTATTGAAACGAATTAGACCATGGTGAGATTCGTCAGTACTCGTTGGTCGCTCTGCAGTTGTACCAGAAGGCAATTTAACGGCATCGCTACATCCGCTTAAATCGAGTGAAACAGATGGCGAATCGTTATTAATGCCAATCTTGCCGATAAATGAAGAATTACCGGATACATCTAAGGAACCATCAACCTTGATACTTCCCGTTAAATCATTTGCACCAGCAATTGAACTTGCTGGAATAGACCCTTCTGGATAGTTTGCAATTAAATTTCCAGCAATATTTACATCCTGTGCAAATAATCGATTATTCAAAGATACATCTCCTGAAAAGTTTGATGCACCAATAAACGACGATGCACCAGTAATTGTCGATGCACCAGTAACATTCAGGTTCTTTCCTACATTAACATCTCCCGTTGTTACATCCAAACCGCTTTTAACGGTAGCAGACCCCAATATATTTATGCTGCTATTAACCTGTGCGTTACCCTGATAAGTAGCATCTCCTTTGAATACGGATACCCCATTGATTGTCATGTCATTACTTGTAATTTTTCCAGTAAAGGTAGTATCTCCAGTATAAGTAGTTGAACCGGCGAATTGATTTGTTGCGTTTGAAATCATAAAATTATCATAAATAGCAAACCCTGAAAATTGCGTATTGCCTGTAATAGTAGAGGAACCCGCAACATTGATACCACCAAGCACATCAACATTCCCATTGAATGATGCATCTCCACCTACACTGAGATACGAATTCAGCGAAACGTCGTTGACGAAAGTCGTTACAGAATTATCAGCCATTCTGTATAATTTATAGGAACAATTTATTATCTGATATTAATAATAAATTGGTGTTTAATTAAGTAATTGCTCAAAATTCAGGTGTAATATTAACCGGGTCTAGTGTAAATTGCACTGCTTTCCATAACCCAGGCGAGGTTGTTGGTAACAATGCAGTGTTATTAGTACTATTTGCAGTATTAATGGCCGCAATATTAAATTGTTTGTCATAACTAGGATTTGCAATAAACATATATAAGAAAGTATCATTGTCTGCATTCTTAGCATAGTAAAACTGGCCATCTACTGGTAAATCTCCAAGGTATAAAGGGTCTGAGTAGTCTGCGTAATCAGACGGTAAATAATCTAAAGCCCCTGGCTTTCCTTGTGGACCAGTTGACCCAGTGGGTCCATCACGAGGACCAGTTGGTCCGGTAATACCAATAGGTCCAGTAATTCCAGTTGGTCCCTCGATACCTACTGGTCCGGTTACACCAGTAGGACCAATCTGGCCAGTGGGGCCACCCGATGGTCCAGTAGGACCTAATGCACCAGTTCCACCAGTTGGACCACCCGATGGACCAGTTGGACCAATTTCGCCAGTGATACCTTGTATACCTTGTTGACCAGTTGAACCAGTTGGACCATTTGACCCGGTAGACCCATTAGTACCATTGATACCTAAACCATCGCGACCAGTAGGACCAAAATTACCAGTCTCACCAGTAGGACCAGTTGCGCCAGTAGGACCAACAGAACCATTGTTTCCTTTCGCTCCAGCGACACCAGCAACCCCGACCGGACCTGTTGGACCGGTAAATTGAGCGGTTCCAGTCGCACCAGCCAGCACAGATAAATTTGTTTCAGTCAACTTAGTATCTCCAATTTGAAGGAAGCCTGACGCAGCAATAGACAGATTTGTAATCGGTGTTTTACTCATTGGATAAATATAATATATAATACTGTTATATTTTTACATTTCTAATAAAAATATAATTTGCTAAACAACCATTTGTTAAATATTCTATGCATTTAACGTGGTTAAATTCGCATTACCAAAAAAATATAGATTGAGCTGTTGCACTTTTACGCTTAAACTGGCTAAAGAAACATTATTTCCATTAGGATTAAATGAACTGTTTGCGGAAGATGTTAAATCTTTATCGAAAAAGTATGCATATAGTTCATTAATTTTTGTAGTTAAATATGTGGTAGTAGCTGCATAACCCGACTCACTTGTTATATCGGTACCAAAGAAGTATGTGTATAGATTCTTTATTTGTGTATTTTCAGTAGTTACATCAACTGTTGTTCCTCCGCCCCCTCCAGTAGTTGGAGCGTCTGGTCCACTAATATCAATACCAAATAATTCTAAATATACTGCTTCCATTCTTTCTCTTAATTTGTCTATCTCTTGAAAAGCTGGCACAATGGTAACTGTATATTTAGCGGGGGTAGTAAATGACCCATTGATTTTAGTAAGCTTATACATTGTGATTTCTCCACTAGGACCATTGTAATCATAAATTTCTCCTTCAAAATAATTGTTTGAGCTCAAATCTGATGTACAATTTACTTTCATCCCTTTTTTAAAGCCTAATTGACAGTCAATCGTAAAGGTAGTAGAGCCATATGATGTAGGTGATAATAAATATGCACGCTTAGATGTGGACATGGTTGTCTTATCGGGTAGACATTGATTTGCGGGAGGGTCAATATAGCAAACTGGGACGGGGTGAGTATATACTTCATTACTGCATGTGGTAGAATTATTCTGATTATAATTGCAACATTTTTGGCTACAGTTATTGCAGGAATTATTGTTGTTATTGCAGGAATTATTGTTGTTATTGCAGGAATTATTGTTGTTATTGCAGGAATGGTTGTTGTTATTGCAGGAATGGTTGTTGTTATTGCAGGAATGGTTGTTGTTATTGTAGGATGGAGCTACTGGTTGCATCATGGGCGGATAATTTACAATAGACATAGGTTGTCCATAACTACCCTGTTGTGGGTATTGTGCATGTCCATGCGGATAGCCAATGGGTATTTCATGTGCCACCATCGATATATCACAATGCGAATGCGTTGCTGGATGAACGTAACAGTTATTTGGAACGTACGTATGTGGTGTAGCAACCGGTTGGGTATGACAATTGTTCAATGTAGGATAATATACATGTCTTATTCTTCTTAAATTTGTATAATCACTTGATGACATTTCTTCTATAAATAGTATTGTGAAAAGAATTCTTTCATATTAAAATATTTAATGCGGTATATCTTATCTTCATTCGCAATGACTTAAAATTATATACTAAGGTAAGATATAGGTATGGAAAATTTAGATTTAGATATTCATAATTATAGTATACATGATGTTGAACGATTTTTTAAGTTGAAAAAAAAAGAATATACTATAAATGAAATAGAATTGAGAGAAACTCAAATACGAGAACAATTATTGAATAGTGGGCATGTAAACAAACGTTTTAAACGCGATTTGATTCTCTTTTTAGATTCTGCAAAAAAAATACTAGTCGACGCGAAATGTAAACCTACACAAGTAGCCCCGACTACTATCCCTGATAATTACAAATTAGATAGTATTAATAACCCTGTATATAAGGTACCTAATCCGAGAGAAGAAAATTTAATTGAACGCCCACATAAACAATTCGTATATACGCAATCAGGTGAGTTTATGCCGGGAAATCTGAATCAGTTGAACACCCGAGTTATATCGAAGTGTCTAAATATTGATACTCGATTTCGAACTAATTTTCATAACACAAATAGTTCGGATATTACTATTCAATTGCCGACTCGCTTTAACAAAGTTGTCTCGATGGAATTGTCTACTATCGAATTGCCCGTGTCATTTTATGGTATATCAGAGAGTTATGGAAATAACTATATGCATATTACTTTGAAATATATATATCCCTGCATTGACACTGCGGTCAGACAATGTCATCGTACAATAATCGTGCCTGATGGTAATTACACGGAAACTGATTTGATAGATACATTGAATTATATGCTGTCAAAACCGGGAGATGCGATTGAAGAAGATACCAATTTATTCATTGATATGTCCGGAAATATATTTGATAATAGTGGAAATAAAGTGAATCTATCCAATCAAACTATCGATGGAAGTGGTAATTTATTATATGACGAGCCTAAGGAAATAATAGATGTATTTTCTTTTGTAAATTTCAAATTAGATGTCAACGCAAATGGGTCAGGTAGTAGACGTGTATCATTTGGACCAGTGGTGAACGATTATATTGAAATCACCGAAATTGTATTAGATTTTTCTAAAAATATCAACGGAGAGCTTGATAATACTAGTTTGTATACAAAGCTAGGATGGAATATCGGGTTTACAAAAGCCACTTATAGTGGAGACAACTTCTATAATGCAGAAACTATTATTGAACCTGCGACCAAGTATTTGTATTTAGCAGTTGATGACTTCAACAATAATTCAAATAGCAACTTTATTAGTGTGTTTAATCAATCCATTATGAATACAGATATATTGGCTCGCATATCAATAAAGGGGGCTCGGTATAATTTGTTATCTGAGAATAATTTTGAGTTAGTATCTGAGCCACGCATGTATTTTGGACCAGTTGATATTCAAAGATTGCGAATACGTTTGTTAGACGAGCATGGTAGAATATTACAAATGAACAATTCTAATTATTCTTTTTGTTTAAAATTAAAACTGATGTATGACATGTAATTTTAGTATCTATATCTATACTATAGAAATGCCGTATAAAACTAGAAAGGTGCGAGGTAAAAACTGCTATAAGGTTTACAAACCAAAAGATGGTAGGGTATTTTCCAAATGTACTACTAAGGAAAATGCCAAAAAACAGATGCGACTCTTGCGTGCGATTCAGTTTAATAAGAAGTTTGTACCAACAGGTGCATCACGTGGTGGTAAAACCCGAAAACGTCGTCGAACGTTCAAAAAATAAATTCGTATAGTATATAGTCACTCCCCAAAATAGCTTTTATTGCTGTAGTCAATGTTCTCGATTGTTCGACAAACGTTTTGATATCTGATAGTTTGTTACTGTTTGCCAAAAATTTAAGATGTGATATATCTTCTTTGTTGAACATATTATCCAATCGCGTTATGCCGTTTTCACGAATGCATTTTTTGTGATTTCCATCTATACATACAATCGTTTTATTACTAGTTGAGAACATGAAGAAGAAATATCCAAATATAAGAATGACCAGAAACAAACACAGCCATACAATAATGAAAGTTGTATCAAGATGCTTCATATATATATACTACATACAGTGATTATTATAAATAAAACTACAAAAATATAGAATCCTAAGCACAGTAAATGCAAAGTGAAGTAGTATCGAACGAGTGTATATTTAGTACATACTAACCTGATTATTATATTGTAAAATAATATAGTAAATAGTCGAGTAACTATTATAGTCGATTAGGTTCTCAACGAATGATTTTAAGTGAGGAACAACAATGTATATTAAGTACTGTACAAACTGGAATCAATGTGGTAGTCGATGCTGTCGCTGGAACAGGAAAAACAACATTGATTTTGTCTATTGCGAAAGCACTACCTAACACGCAGATATTGCAAATGACATATAACAAATCGTTGAAATTTGAAGTGAGAGAGAAAATAGAAAATGCGAAATTAGAGAACCTGAACGTACATACCTTTCATAGTCTGGCGGTATGTTATTATTCAGAAAGAGCACATGTTGATAGTGAAATAAGAAAAATAATAGTGAATAATACAAAACCAATAAGACCTATTCCCAGAATAGATATGTTGGTTCTCGACGAATGTCAGGATATGACCTTTCTGTATTTTCAATTGATGTGCAAATTTTTATTTGATATGGGAAATCAGGTACAGTTGTTGATATTAGGGGATTATATGCAAGGCTTATATGAGTTCAAAGGGGCTGACATACGTTATCTTACCTTTGGTGATTGCATTTGGTATAAGCATCCATTATTGAAGACATCAGATTTCGAAACATGCACAATGAAAATGTCGTATCGAATAACAAATCAAATACGCGGTTTTGTAAACAACGTATTATTAGGAGAACCTCGCATGAACTCATGTAGAGAAGACATGCCGGTTCAATATATACGAAACTCGCGATTTAATTGTGAAAAAATAGTGCATGCGGAAATACTCAAACTATTCGACATGGGAGTAAACGCTAGCGATATTTTTGTTTTAGGGCCATCTGTGAAAGGAGAGCGTAGTAATATTCGTAGACTAGAGAACATGTTGGTTGAAAAAAACATACCATGTCACGTACCCATGTTAGAAAGTAGTGATATTGACCAGAGGGTCATAGAGGGAAAGGTAGTTTTCTCCACGTTTCATAGCGTAAAAGGTAGACAACGCAAATACGTATTTGTAGTAGGGTTTGACCATTCATATTTTAAATTCTATGCACGTTCATTGCCGAGAGATATATGCCCCAATACTATTTATGTAGCATGTACTCGGTCGCAGAACGGATTGTATGTTATTGAGAACGACACAAATCCGGAAGACCGACCTATTGATTTCATGAAAATGTCACATGTAGAAATGAAAGAGCAACCGTACGTTCGTTTTCGCGGTCAACATAAATCATTATTTTTGGTAGAGGAAGAACGAGATTTGCAAACAAGTATTAAGACGACACCTACTGAACTGATTAAATTTATTCCAGAGGAACCGTACCAATATATTTGTACAATATTAGAAAAAATTTTTATAGTAGAAACCCCGGAGACATATAATATAGATATGCCTGCACTAATACAAACCAAATCTGGGTTTTTCGAAGAAATCAGTGATTTAAATGGTATAGCTATTCCATGTATATATTACGATTTTTTGAGGTCTGTGTGGACAGGTTCTCAACTAGATAAAACGAAAGAGAGTGTTTTATACGATTTAATTGATATGAATATAGATAATATAAAAGAGAAAAATAAGCAATTTCTACAGCAAATGATAGATAAGCTACCAGAAAATATTACATCGGTAAAAGACTATCTTTTTATGGCAAATATTAATCAGGCAATTCAGGAATCTTTGTATTTCAAGTTGAAACAAATAGAGTTAGATGAATATGATTGGCTATCTGAAGAAACAGTTGAAGCATGCAAACTGGAATATAGAAAAGTCATTGGTCCTGATTGCCAAAATGCGTGTCCCAAAATAGAAGAATATATTATACACGCATCTGACGATGAACATCATAAACATATCGATACATTTACAAAGCAATTTATAGACCATAAATCATTTCGTTTTAGTGCTCGCGCTGATATAATAACTGAAAACACCATATGGGAATTAAAGTGTTGCTCAAAACTGTCTACGGACCATATGTTACAACTGGCTATTTATGCATGGTTGTGGAATATGAAATTCAAAGACAATCCACGTGAAAAAAGTTTTAAACTTTTTAATGTGAAGACGGGGGAATTATTGAAAATGGAAGCAAGTATGGACGAGTTGAATGATATGATGAAAGCCCTCTTCTGTAGTAGATATACTGAGAATATACCAAAACACAACGAAGTTTTTTTGAAGGATTGTCACGATTATATTGAGTCATTCGACATGAATGATAGTCCAACTGATTAAATAATGCTCTTTTTTTTCCGATTATTGCGTTTGCATATACATTTTTCTGTAAATGTATGTGCTAATGTGGTTGTTCTGGTATCTAAGGCGTCAAAATGATTTTTACATACGTATTCATACATGCCGTTACCTATACGCCGTTTGTTTTGGTTCCATGCTCTACTTGATTCATCAAAATCAATAACAACATATGATTTCGATTGGCTTCGTGTTATCATTGCAATCTTTTACAGGTTTGTGATTTGTATATTTATTATGCAATTGAGGCAATTTTGTAATACCAACTGATGGTTTCATATTAGGTTGAGCATATGCGACATTGTTTGTTTTCTATCTTTTGCTTCAGCAATCTAAGTTGACTCTTGTCGATAACTAATTTGAATTTATTTGATATCTCATCGATACATTCACCGCATAAAACAAATAACGAATTATAATAATGTGGAAACGCGAGAGAACAACCCTTTTTACTACATACACCTTCTCCGCATTTATCGCACGAAAGCAACCTTGATTTGTTTTCACATGTTATACATGTATCTATGTCGTTACTGTTTTTGAAAAACCGTAAAATGTCATCATCTAATTGTTCCATACTCATAGTGCAAAAACTCATTATTCATATTTAAATCTGTTTGTTAAATACGATTTTTCATCAATTTTATGCCGTTTGCAATCTTTCAATATTTGGTTATGCATTTTGTTTGGAACATATTGTCCGGTTGTAATTGAATATTAAGGGTCTACAAAATCTGTGTTATCTATCCATCGGCATCTGTTATTTTGAATAACATTTTTAGCATGTCCTCTATAAAATACAATCCATATGGAACAATTACCTGTACCACAAACAATATATTTGCATTTTGACATAATAATTGTAATAGCCAAATAATACTTTGAAAAAACATGATTTGATTCTCGAAACACATTATCTACAGTGTTTCTCCTATGACGAGGTATATGCCGAATTTCATCTTTCATATAAAAAGAATTATTCGGATATCTTTCTGTGAAGAAATTTAAGAATCCAGTTTCATCGCTTTGTAACATAAAACGAATATCTTTATTATGCTCGAGAACTTTATCTGCATACCTCGTATAATCGGTATACCCGCATATTCGCGTTTCTTTATTTTTATCGTTTCCTCTATAAAACAATACGCAAATGTTCTCGAAATCTAAATTATATTTTGAAGTCATATTAGAAATAATATCGTTGATTGTTTTTGACGGAGAGAAATATTTGGTAATCAGTGGAACAATCTGTTCAAACTCCAAACTGTTGTAGTCTCTATATTGATAATTTTCTTTGTAATCTATTGGTAATTTGAAATCTATATCTATATGGTCATAATGTTCAAAATATTCATAAGTGACGTCTTTTGAAATATCTTCTTTGTAAAACCGGAACATAGAAGACGTATCTATTATCGGGGGTAATTTTAGCATTTCGGTTATATAAAGGTTGATATAATGCAATCGAATACTACAACATGAAAAAAAACCGGCCTTTATGTTTCTACCGGTACTATGATGGACCACCACTTTTGTTGGAGTGTAATGACCACAAATAGTATTAAATAAAATAGGTTCTTCCATTTAAAATTATTCGAAATGATATATACTAAATAAATATATATTCTTATTCTATTTACCTAACAGTGAATATTATAATTTGCAAATATTGTAGTTACCGTACTATTTATTTGTAGAAAAATATAAAGATGGTAAACAAAATAAAGAATAATAAACAATACTATTGTAGTGAAATATACTACAATACGCTCTCTTAGCTTAGTGGTAGAGCATTACACTTGTAATGTAAAGGTCCCGCGTTCAACTCGCGGAGGGAGCTACTATATCGTACAGATATACAAATAGAAACGTCTATTTGTATATGATTCGATGTGCAATTGTTTACAGGACGATAAGAGAAACCGTTAATAACGATTGCATCATAACGATGATTTTACCTGTATTGGTAACTGGATAAATATCGCCATACCCCAGTAAAGTAGATGTAATAATTGAAAAATAAATGCGGTCAAATAGTCGTTGGTACAACGTGGTTTCTATATTTTCTACTGTCAAGTCCTGTTCCTTCAGCTCCTTGTGGGCTTTTTGTGTAGCCTTCCCTAATTCTACTTCCACATTACCAGATGTAGTAGCATCAACTATAGAATAAAATGATTCCTGTATCTCAGGCGTTTCATTGATTTTTTTTTCAATCTTTTTTTTCATCACCTCTTCTTTGATTGTTTCTTTGATAAAATTAACTCCGCTAAAATGTTTGTCATCTAAAAATAAATATACAATAGAAAAAAATACAACAAAAACTAATAGAGTGAATAATTTCGATTTTCTAAAGGTATTCACCAAATTTGCGAATTGTATACTATTATTCATAATTTCAAAAGGTATATAGTATCTAGGTATATATTTTTACACTAACACGTCATTTACTCTCCACCTAGAACGATTATTACTATTAGTGGTGAAATCAATTTGATAATTTTTGCAGTTGTATGTCTTAGCATGTTCTTTGAATAGATTATTGCAATATTCTGTAACATTGTGAATTTCGACAATATGCGAGCAACATGCATCTATTGCCTTCTTTTTCATTGATAATCTACCAATAGATGAATCTCTATCTACACTAGTTAACTCCGCCTCTAATCTGTAAATGATATCTGTTACTGCACGTACTTCTACCTGAATAACGTTGTAAATATCTTGTTTCTTTTCATATGCTTTGTCGCGTCTTAAAATATCACTTTTCAACTTCTTTTCACTGATTTGCTTTTCTAGGTACCGAAGGCGTAAATCCTGGTTATTGACCAATTCATCTGTACGGAATCTGTTGATTTGTACCTCGGATAAATGGATAGTGCCGCGCACAATTGTTTCAACTTGCTTTTCAGTTGTCTTCAACTCGCTATTTATATCATTATCTATTGCCCGCAAACATCTTCTGATTGACATGAGTGCTTGTGAATCGCCCAGGTCTCTTCCGCATTCTACATCGCCTATCCTACGTGGCGCGACGCCATCGTTATTATTCCGCTGCCATTCGAAGAAATGTGGGTTATGAACTCTTCTTTGGATAGCCCCAGTTCGCCATGAAAATCCAGTATGGCATTGGGTGCACCACATCTGGTCACAACCAGTAAGCTTGTGAATAGGTGTAGTACATGAAGGGCATGGTTTGGTATCACTGTTCAATAGGCGCGCGGTCGCCACATCATCTGGGTTACAAGTGTGTATAGCATCGCGTGTAAGTCCCTTTATAATATGACATTCTGGACATGTCCACATATCACATGCACCACATTTCCATTGCGAACTCAAAAACCCACGGCAATTGTCATCTGGACAGGGACGCCCTCTATATGACCGTTCTGTAGTAGAGGTTCTGTTGATGGGTGCTAAGCGCTGTCTTATTTGACTTCTTTGTTCATATAATGCTTGTATCTTCTTGTCTACAATTGCTATATCTCGTTCAATTGCCGCTTCTTCTCGTTTTCGTTCGAGTATAGGCATGGTAGCTGGTAATAGTGATTTTTCACGCTCGAATTTGACCTTTTCATTCATCGACCTCCATTCATTTGATAGCCATTTTTTCGGAAAGGTTTCCACCATGAATTTCCGTGTCCATGGTTTTTGACACACAAACGTACCATCTGTATTTTTATCTACATTCATACATATGTTTGCTTCACGGTCCAAAATATAGGTTTGACAACACGTGATGCATGCTTCAAATTCACAAAAAGGACAGTTTACGCTTTTGCGGCAGGTTTGATTTAGTTCTTCTGCGCAAATAATGCAATATTCCATGATATTCTTTGTTGTATCCCTATACAAATAGGCTATTATTTTATAACTAAATCAATTTTTGTTTACAACAATATGCTTTGTAATGTTTTTTATCACCTTGTTGTCTAACCTGATTTGTTCTTCTCCAGTATCACCTAGTATATTTCTCATCATCGTTATACAGAACTCGAACGTAGGTGTTTCTGAATCCATTGCATCTGGGTTATTGTCTCGCCATGCAGGAATGATACCATAGTTTTGTTGGGCAATACACCCAATCATTTTGTGCAATTTGACATTATTGGCATCTTTCTCCCAAACATCGTTGTCCTTAATGTAAATGATTTCCCGCTTAATATCAGTACAATGTACTGGACGTTTGGTAATATCTAGTTCCTTGATTCTAGAGAGTATCATATCTGTCATTCCAGTAACGTATCCGTTCCGGCCAATGTTCTCAATGTCTTTGAAATTTATTTGCATACTTTCAATAAATTCAGACATGTTCATTGCGTCTTTGCATGTTGTATTCAGAAAAAAATTGAGATTAAATTTTTGATTGTTATTATTAATAGTATTGTTATTAGTCGTAGTAGTTGGTTTGCTCGATAATTCAATGATGGATTTACTTTGTTCCTGTATAAGTTTACTCTGTTCAACAATCAACTCCTTAAAATCTGTATTTTGCTTGATAAGCTCAATAATTGCACTCGCATCTGGTGGTGTATATAGATACGTTTCTGTATGTTCAGTGTCACATGCATCTGACTTGCATTTTTTTTTGTGACGCCACATAGTGGTTCGGCTATTGAACTGTGTCCCACACGCTTGACAAACGGTTTGCTCTATTACGGCATTTTTTTGTTTCATATTTGTTTCATTTACCGTGTTTTTATGTTTCCGAGTGGTTAGGTGTGCATTAAAATTACTTTTTTTGCTGCATATAAACTTACAAAACACACAATGGAATGATTCTATATTTTTCGGCATTTTTTTTGTTTCATTTTGTTTCATTTTTGCTATAATAATGAAACAAAAAAAATGCCTAAATCGTTTGTACATTAAAATAATAAAAAAATCATGCAGTCACAAAATATGATATGAATATGTTAATTGCTGCATGATGCTTTAAATCGTATTTTTTGCGTTTTAAAAACATACTTTCCATCCCAAAAAGAAAAAATGGACATTTATTTTTGTCCATTTTTTCTGAGTGACCCCATTTCTTTTATTAGTTTATTCAATATTGTAAATAAGAATAATAATAATAATAAAATGATAAATCAGTTTTCAAGGATATCTGGTTGTTTATCAACATTAATATGCTTTGTTATATTCCTAATTACTTTATTGTCCAGTTTTATTTGACCTTCGCCTGCGTCCCCTAGAAGATTCGTCATCATTTTGATACAAAAATCAAACTTTTGGGTATCTGAATTCAGACAATCGGGGTTTTTTTCTCTCCATTCTGGTAAAATAGCATAATTTTTGTGAGCAATACATTGTATCATATTGTGAAATTTGGTATTATCGTTGTCTTTTTCCCACACATTGTTATCTTTGATGTAAATAGTTTCTCTTTTCAGGTCAGTACAATGCATAGGCCTCTTAGTAACTTCGAGATTTTTAATATGTGACATTATCATATTCGTCATTCCGGTAACATATCCATCCCTGCCAATGTTCTCAATATCTTCAAATTGAACCTCCATGTTTTCAATAAATTCAGACATATTCATCGCGTCTTTACATGTAGTATTAAGGAAAACATTCAAGTTGAATTTTTGATTGTTATTGTTAATGGTGTTGTTGTTAGTGGTAGTATCTTTTTTGGAAAGTTCAATAATCAATTCTTTGAATTCCTGATTTTGTTTGATAAGTTGCATCATAGTTGATACAATATTTTTATCATTTTCCACCGAATCTATATTGACATTATCTACGGTAGATTGATGCGAATCAAAATTACATTTTTGTTTATGTTGCCATAACCCGACACGAGATTTATATTGTTTATAGCATATATTACAAACAAAACTTTTGGGGAATTTTGGGGATTTTTCTGTTAGATGTGTTAGTTTATGGTGCTTTGCTGTTAATAAATGTTTATTAAAATCTTTTTTGTTACTGGTATAGTAGTTGCAATGTATACATTCAAATTTCATGGGATTTTCATGGGATTTATTTGTTAGCATTGTTAATATTATATGTTAACATAAAAAATCCCCTAAATCATTTTATATGAAATATATAAAAAATCATGCAGTCACTATTTTAATGAAAAAAACGTAATTTGCTGCATTATGCTATGAAAGCGTTTTTTTCTATACTAAAAAATACATTTTCCATTCCATATTCTAAAAATGGACATTTATTTTTGTCCATTTTTCCTGAGTGTCACTAGTTTCTTTTCTTGGAAAGTGAAAGTTATAATAGATATATTTTATTTTGAATATAAAGAAATATGACGGATAATAACAATACTAGATTAATAATAACAACCGGTATTCTGCCTAGTTTGTAAATATGCAATGTCATTATCATTGCAAAAACAGTGACCGATATTCCCAAAAGTGCATGAAGTGTAAACTCTTTTGCCGCATTATCGCCACCTTTCCATGCTATGAATAAAAGATAAAAATATATAAGGGGTACCGCCCATAAAAATGCAACTAATTTCAATAAGTAGGGAGCTTCATCATAGAGACCGGAAATATATGAAAAAAACCCGGTAAATAAGCCTCCTAGTAAAAAGTCGCGAAATATAGTTATTTTGTTCATATGTACAATATAACAATATTATATTGTGCTAAAAAAGACTCTCTATATCATGATGGAGCGCTGTTTGTTCTCGTTCTATGACGAATCGTATTCATGAATAAGTAATTTGAATAGATAATTATTGGTTTGGCTCTTTGTCGCTTCATATGCAATTAGTACAGTAGTAGATGTATAAACTGTCATTAGTATATACAACGGTTATCGATGTAATATACTGATTAAAATACTACATATATTCACATAGAAGCATATTTAGCAGTGACTAATATTTTCGGTGCATTTTCAAATGAAAATAAATATTATAAATGTCTTGCAGACGAGGAAGATATGGTAGGAGAGGCGGTTGGTACGGACCTGGTTATGGTTATGGAGGGTATGGACCTGGTTATGGTTATGGAGGGTATGGTTATGGTCTAGGACTCTATAGACCGTATTTATCACCGATTTTTTGGTAAGTGTTGCCAAAACACGACTTTACATGTTCAAATGTGTATTCGAACATGTAAATAGACTAAAATATTATATATTTTGGAGTGTAGAATCGAAAAATATATTTATTCTTCGCTCGCATCAACTGCTGTATTTGCAACAGTAGTTTTCAATAGAAGTTTAATCTTATATGAACGAGCGGTAATTACACCAACGCTAGTTAGGTTCTCCTGACCAGTTGCAGGAGTAATAGAAAGTTTAAAACTAATGACATCATCCTCTACAAAGGGAAGCGCTTGTTTTGCATCACTAGCGCTTATTGCGCTAAAACGAGATGGAACATTTGCGGTAAGCTGTTCAAATATTG
>Ga0233448_1001500_pt1 | contig 19318 bp, 10 predicted proteins | sample SI_124_October20_2_FD_183015 | JGI IMG/M metagenome (GOLD analysis project Ga0233448, IMG submission 183015) | Seawater microbial communities from Saanich Inlet, British Columbia, Canada - SI_124_October2016_150_MG | ecosystem: Environmental > Aquatic > Marine > Inlet | place: Canada: British... | reverse complement strand
GAGGATGGTAATATCGACTACATTGGGCGTATTGACCATCAAGTCAAATTGCGTGGATTAAGAATAGAATTGGGTGAAATTGAATCCGTTTTATCGCAACAAGAAGCCGTTAATGAAGTGCTGGTGTTGGTTAAAAACGATGTATTGGTGGCTTATTTAATTTCTGATCAAAAACAAATGGAATTATCCAACTTACGTCAGGCTTTAGCAAATGATCTGCCCGACTACATGATACCCAGCGCTTTTGTTGTTGTTGACAGTTGGCCGTTAACACCGAATGGTAAAATTGATCGAAAAGCCTTGCCTGAAGCCGATACTACTGGACAACAGGATTATGTTGCTCCACGTAACGACATTGAAAGAATATTGTGTCAACAATGGTCGAATTTATTGGATGTCAAAGAAGTCGGGGCAACTCATAACTTTTTTGAACTGGGTGGTCATTCACTCATGGCAACTCAAGCAATTTCATCTATCAGACAGCAATTTTCTGTTGAATTGTCCGTTCGAGCATTATTTGAATCGCCAACAGTGGGGGCTTTGGCTGAACAAATTGAAATCATCAAACGCCAAGGCAAACAATTAATGGCACCTCCGATGGTGGTGATGTCGAAAGATGAAGCCTTGCCGTTATCATTTGCACAAGAACGATTGTGGTTTCTGGATCAGCTTGAACCCAATGATCCCATCTACAATATACCTGCATCGGTCAAATTGATCGGTGACTTGAGTGTTGATGCATTACAACAAGCAATCGAAGATATCATTCAACGGCATGAAACATTAAGAAGTCAAATTATTGTGGTGGATGGTAAACCCAAACAGCTAATTCATGCCAGTGGTGTCACGCAATTAGTTAAAATTGATTTATCCAACATCACTGAAAAAGAACAATCAGTTCAGGTCAATCAGTTGGCGATGGATGAGTCTCGAAAAGCCTTTGATTTGTCCTTAAGAGAATTATTTAGAACCACTTTAATTTCCTTAAATGACAAAGAATATGTGTTGTTACTCACATTACATCACATTATTTCAGACGGTTGGTCAAATGCCTTATTAATTCGCGAACTCAGTGCTTTCTATTTGGCGAGATTGAATAACAATCATGCTCAGTTACCTAATTTACCGATTCAATATGCTGATTACGCTCATTGGCAACGACAGTGGTTACAAGGTGAGGTAATTGATGCTTTGATTGGGTATTGGTATAACCATTTACAAGGTGCGCCTGCCTTTATTACTCTGCCGACTGATCGACCTCGACCTGCGATTCAAACGTTTAATGGAGATCATTATAATTTTAGAATAGCCAAAGATTTAAGTGATGAACTTGTCAGTTTATCTCAACAGCAGGGCGTTACGCTATTTATGATGTTGATGGCGGTTTACCAGTTGTTATTATCACGATATGCAGGACAAGATGATATCAGTGTGGGTATTCCGATTGCAGGACGTAATAGAACAGAAGTTGAAGGTCTGATTGGTTTCTTCATCAATGGTTTGATTTTGCGGACTGATTTGTCGGGTAACCCGTCATTCTCTGATTTACTCAAACGAGTCAGAGAAGTTACTTTAGATGCCTATGCTCATCAAGATGCACCTGCCGAAATGGTGGTGGAAGCGTTATCACCCGAACGTAATTTGAGTTATTCACCCTTGGCACAAGTGGGTTTTGCCTTACAAAATATAGGCCTGTCTGGTCAGTTGGAAATTCCAGGGTTACGTTTTGAACCCATCGAACAGGAAAATAAAACATCTAAATATGACATGACATTGATCATGGCTGAATCTGCCGATGGTTTAATGGGATCGGTTGAATATAATACCGATTTATTTGATGAATCAACCATCGAAACCATGATGCGTCATTTTCAGCATTTGTTGAAAACTGTAGTTCTACAGTCAGAGTCATCGTTAAGTACATTGGCTGTATTTGATCGCCACGAATTATTTCAAATATTGAATATTGGTGAAACTGAGTATGAAAAAATATTACCATTAACCTCAACTCAACGAGATATTTACCTAGAATCCGTATTAAACCCAGACACTCAATTTAATAGTATCGGTTATGCCATTGAGGTTAATCATAAATTAGATGTTGACTGTTGGACAAAAGCTTTACAAAAAATAACCGACCACGAACCTTTATTAAGAACAAAAATTATTGCGTCAGATTTGCCCTATACAGATTTGGCTTATCAATGTGTGCTTAAACACAAAAAAATATCGGTTAAAATAATTGAAATGGAAGGTAATACCGTTGATAGGGGGTATTTAGAAGACATTGTTTTTCGATCCTATGACATGACGAAAGATGATTTGGTGCAATATTTTCTGCTAAAATACAGTGATGATTTGTGGGTGCTCATCATGACATGTCATCATACGATGATGGATGGTCTTGGTGGTTGGGAGCATTGGGATCGAATGCATTTACTCTACGCAGCGGAATTAAATAAAACAGAACATGAATTGGCTGAGCCTGCTTTTGAACAATTTATTGGGGATAGCTTAAAATTAACCGATAATGTCGATGTAATCAATTATTGGAAACAAAAAAGCCAAAATATAGAACCACTGGACTTTTCAGTGTCATCAGCTTGGAAAGGTGACATTAATCAGCAAATAATAACCAAGCAATTAACTTTACCCAATGAACAATGGAAGAAAATTCGTTCTTTTTGTCGTAAAAACAAATCAACACCTGCCGTTTATTTTAAGGCATTGTATGGCTTGTTAATCAATGGTTATTGCCAACCTGCTGCAAATTTTCAAATTTCGGAATACTTGGGTAATCGTAGAAAACAACACAATACTGCATTGGGTTGTTATTATGAACAAGTACCTGCGGTATTTGATTTGTCGGCCATGTCGAATGAAACATCCATTAAAGATTATTTGGCTTCGGTGCGTGGATTTGTTAAAGAGGTTAAAGGATTGCAGCATCTTTCAATTTTAAAACAAAAGCAATATTTAGGACAAGGTCGAATTCAGTTTGCTTATAATTTTATTACCATTGCTTCTGAATATCAGTTTCTTGGTGAAGATGTTCAGAAAATTCATCATTTTACCCCGCCTGTGGCAGAAGGTCAGGTTCAGTTTATTACCAAATTGGTGAATGATGAATTGCAATTTTTTGTGCATTATTACCCTGAAACTTTTACCGATTTTGATTTCTTGCAACGTTTTGTGACGTTAAATGAACAAATGTTGGCAGAATCTTGTGAATACTTGGGTGAGTTACAACTCTTATCCGACAATGAAAAGTCACATCAAGTGATGACACTCAATCAAAATGCAGTCAAGCAAGCCGATGTTGTCGCTATTCAATGTTTGATTGAACAACAAGTTGAAAAAACGCCTGATGCCATTGCCTTACAATTTCAGCAGGAAAAATTAACCTATCAACAATTGAATCAACGCAGTAATCAGTTAGCCCATTATTTGAGAAACAATGAGGTGGGTGTCGGTAGTAAAGTTGGGATTTGTCTTGAACGCTCCAGTGAATTATTGGTTGCAGTTATTGCCGTTCTAAAATCGGGTGCAGCCTATGTGCCAATGGATTCGAGTTATCCGCAAGGTCGATTGGAATATATGGTGGAAGATTCGACTATTCCTTTATTAATAACGCATTCATCATTAGAGGATAAGTTCGATAATGCAGACATAAAAGTGGTTTGTATTGATAAAGATCAAGCAGAGATTGAGCATTGTTCCACGGATAATCCTGAAATAACCAATAAACCAGATGACATGGCGTATGTTATTTATACCTCAGGTACAACAGGTCGTCCTAAAGGTGCCACAGTCAGGCATTCAGGGGAAATCAATTTGTTACAATGGTATACCTCTGAATTTAACTTTGCAGAAGTCGATAAGACTTTATTAATCAGTGCCTTTGGTTTTGATTTGACGCAGAAAAATTTATTTGCATTGTTAACGGTGGGTGGTTGTGTCGTCATTCCAGATATGTCGCATTATGATGCTGATATCATTGCATCTAATATTGAAGAACACAGTATTACCTTATTAAATTGTGCACCCAGTGCTTTTTATCCAATGGTTGATTTGGCAAATAATGACAAAGCCAATATCAATTCACTGCATCATGTGTTTTTAGGCGGTGAACCGATTCAGGTGAATCAGTTAAACCAATGGTTGTCATCAGAAGCCTGCCAATGCCAAATTGTAAATACTTATGGTCCAACAGAATGTACGGATATTGCCGCATTTTACCGACTCACTGATCCAACTGAGTATTTATCCAAAAGTATGCCAATTGGACAAGCAAACTCAAACGTTAATTTGTATATTGTCAATCAACAACATCAATTGATTCCAGAGGGGTTAGTCGGTGAGTTGTGTATTGGTGGTGTGGGGGTTGGTTTGGGGTATCTTAATCAAACTGAATTAACCGATGAAAAGTTTATTACGAACCCTTTTGGTGACAGTAAAATTTATAAAACAGGTGATTTGGTTCGTTATTTACCTGATGGAAATATTGAGTACATCGGTCGTATAGATCATCAAGTGAAATTGCGTGGATTGCGAATTGAGCTCACTGAAATTGAATGTGTGTTAAATCAACAATCCGCTGTTAAAGAATGCTTGGTTTTGGTGAAAAATGATGTGTTGGTGGCTTATATTTTAACCAATAAAGAACTGGATAATCATCATCTGAAAAGTGTGTTAGGACATGAATTACCTGAATACATGATTCCTCAGTCTTTGGTCACAATGGATACATGGCCGCTCACGCCGAATGGTAAAATAGACAGAAAAGCCTTGCCAGAACCCAATACATCAGGTCAGGCAAATTATGTTGCTCCAACCACAGAAATTGAAATGATACTGGCTCAACAGTGGAGTCAATTATTGGTGTTGCCGAAAGTTGGAGTCCAACATAACTTTTTTGATCTGGGTGGACACTCATTATTAGCGACTCAAGCCATTTCACAAATTCGGGATCATTTTGAAATAGAGTTGCCGTTAAGAGTCTTGTTTGAAGCACCAACCATTGCAGAATTGGCAGCTAAAATTGAAATTACTTTAAGGCAAGGTACTGGCACACCCGTACCAGCCATTAAGTCGATTGATCGAACTCAGGATTTACCATTGTCATTTGCTCAAGAACGACTGTGGTTTATTGACCAGTTTCAACCCAACAGCATTGCTTACAATATTCCTGGTGCTGTCAGAATTAAAGGCTATATCAATGTTTCGGCGATGCAAAGCAGTCTGAATGACTTGATTGAACGCCATGAAAGTTTACGAACCATTTTTATCAATCAGGAAGGATCGGCATTTCAGCGTGTTCAGGCATTTAAGCCGATTCAAATTAAACAAATTCAACAACCTGATAATGTGGACATTGCTAAAGATTTAATCCAGCGTGCCAAGGCGGAAGCCAGTTTGCCGTTTGATTTAAGTGTCGGCCCTTTATTGAGAGTCCAGTTGGTGCAGATTGATACCGAAGACCATGCCTTATTCATCACCATGCATCATATTGTGTCAGATGGTTGGTCAATGACCTTATTCATCAAAGAAATGGCCATGTTATATGATGCCTATTGTAAAGGACATCAGCCACAATTAGCGCCATTACCGATACAATATGGTGATTATGCATTTTGGCAACGAGAATGGTTACAAGGTGATGTGTTAGACCAGCAGTTGTCTTACTGGAAACAGGAATTGTGTGAAGTGGGTAATTTAAATTTACCCACTGATCGACCGAGACCTGCGCAACAAACCATGGCAGGTAGCACCATTGAGTTTAATGTTGATGAGAAGTTAGCCCGTGAATTACGACAGTTTTCACAACAAAACAGTTCAACTTTATTCATGACTTTGATTTCAGTCTATCAAATTTTGTTGATGCGTTACAGTCAACAAACCGATTTTGCCATCGGTACACCGATTGCAGGTAGAAATCGTGGTGAAACTGAACAGCTCATCGGATTGTTTGTCAATACTTTAGCGATGAAATCACAATGTCATGATGATCCTGACTTTAAAACGTTATTGGAACGTGTCAGAGAACATTCATTGGATGCTTATGCCCATCAAGACTTACCGTTTGAACGCATTGTTGATGCCCTAAAACTCCCCAGAAACGTCAGTCAATCGCCTGTTTTCCAAGTGATGTTTACCTTACAAACTGACCAAAATAACACTCAGCAAGGCGGTACTCAAGACATTCAATTGCAAGCCATTGAAATGGAAAGTCATGTGTCTAAGTTCGATATAAGCCTGACATTAACAGATCATGATAATGATAAATTGTCTGCTGTATTTGAATACAATATTGATTTATTTGATAAAACAACTATTGAAACCATGATCGTGCATTTTAATAATTTATTGTCCGCCGTGTTGGAAAACCCTGAAACCTCAATCAATGAATTGCCCATGTTGACTAAAAATGAATGTCAGCAGTTATTGGTCGATTGGAATCAAACTCAACAAGACTTTGATTTAAACATTTCATTACAAGACTGTATTTTAAATCAGGTCAATTCAACACCTGATGCCATTGCTGTCAGCTATTACGATGAATTCATCAGCTTTAAACAGTTGGATGAAAAATCGGCAAAACTAGCGAGTTATTTGGTCAATAATGGTGTTAAACCAGATCAATTGGTGGGTTTGTGTGTTGAAAGATCCATTGAAATGGTGGTCGGACTTTATGCCATTCTCAAAGCGGGTGCTGCTTACTTGCCAATTGACCCTGGCTATCCGAAAGATCGTATTGAATACATGATAGAAGATGCCAACATTGCAATTTTATTGACGCAATCATCCGTGAAAGATGAGTTGAGTTTGTCGATGGATGGTCTACTGTGTCTGGACAGTGACTGGCAAACATTAATTGAACCTTGTGAAGGCATTACCAATCAATCCGTTACAGCCGATAATTTGGCTTATGTGATTTATACCTCAGGTTCAACAGGTAAACCCAAAGGTGTGATGATTCCGCATCGTTGTATTGTTAATCACATGCGTTGGATGTTGTCTCAATTCCCGTTAACCACTGACGATAAAATATTACAAAAAACACCATTCAGTTTTGATGCTTCAGTCTGGGAGTTTTTTGCACCATTGATGTCAGGTGCTGAATTGGTCATGGCAAAACCCAATGGACATCAAGACCCGAATTACCTACTGGATGTGATTCAGCAAAAACAAATCACCACATTGCAGGCCGTACCGTCCTTGTTGGGTATGTTGATTAGCACAACAGAAAATGATGTGGCTTACAGTCAGCATTTATCCAGTCTGCAACGATTGTTTTGTGGTGGTGAAGTATTGAATATTGATTTAAAACAGAAAGTCGATTCAATGAGTGCCGAATTAATCAATTTGTATGGCCCAACCGAATGTACCATTGACGCGACTTATCACGTGATTGAAAAAGAGCTTGAAATTCATCGTATTCCCATTGGTCGTGCCATTGCCAATATGCAAACCTACATATTAGATGCCAAACAAAATCCTGTGCCATTGGGTGTGGCAGGTGAACTTTATTTGGCAGGTTCTGGTGTGGGACGTGGTTATTTGTATCGGAAAGAATTAACCCAAGACACTTTTGTCGAATTGAGCTTGAATGACAAATCCTTATGGCAAGCTGAAAACTTACCTACAACTCTGCGCCTCTATAAAACAGGTGATAAAGTCAGATATTTAGCCGATGGAACAATTGATTATGTCGAACGAATAGACCATCAAGTGAAACTCAGAGGTTATCGAATTGAATTGGGTGAAATTGAATCAGCTTTGACTCGTTTAGATGATATTACCCATTCTGCAGTATTGGTGCGTGAGGATAATCCTGGTATTAAACGTCTGGTAGGTTATGTCGTGTCATCCAATAAAGAGGCTTTTGATTCAACGGTTGTTAGGCAATCACTCAAATCAGCTTTGCCAGATTATATGGTGCCCACCGCTTATGTGATATTAGATGAAATGCCTTTATCACCGAGTGGCAAAATTGACCGCAAAGCATTGCCAGCACCTGATGGTGATTCTCATGGTTTGGAAAGCCAATTTGTTGAAGCAGGTACAGACAAAGAAAAACGACTGGCTAAAATTTGGCAGGATGTGTTGAAAATCAACCGTATTGGAATTCATGATAACTTTTTTGAATTGGGCGGTGATTCTATTTTAAGTATTCAGGTCATTGCACGGGCTAATCAGGTCGGTTTGGCGTTAACGCCAAGGCAATTATTTGAAAATCAAACCATTGCTGAACTGGCACAAGTGGCAGGAACTAAACAAGTTGTTGAAGCTGAGCAGGGCATTGTCACAGGTGATTTTCCACTGACTCCCATCATGCAAAATTTTCTACAACGTGACTATGCCAATCCGCATCATTGGAATCAGTCAATATTTTTGGAAGTCCACAAAGCCATTGATGAAGATTTATTAAGACAAGCCATTCAGCACATTTTACGTCAACACGATGTTTTACGAATGCGCCTATTAGAAAACCAAACTGCGACTGTGCTGGAAGAAGAAATCAATGAAGTGATCAACTTTATTGATTTATCCAATATTGCTGAGGACGAACATAAGGCTGCAATAGAAGAACAAACCATTAATGCCCAGAAAAGTCTGCACATACAAAATGGACCTTTATTGCGTGTGGTTTACATGAATTTAGGGGAAAACACTTCTGATCGTTTGTTCATAGTCGCTCATCATTTGGTTATTGATGGCGTATCATGGCGTGTTTTACTGGAAGATATGCAATTGATATTTGCCTTATTACAACAAGACAAAGCCATTGTCTTACCGCCCAAAACGACCTCTTTTAAGGCTTGGGCAAAACGATTAGAAGATTATAGTCAGGCGGATGAGTTTACCCGTCAAAAAGAATACTGGTTGGAACGGGCGCAACAAACGGTTTCTGCTATTCCCCGTGATTTTGATTTAACTGAAAACAATGAGTCTTCTGCTCAGGTGGTGAATGTTGAATTGTCCAAAGAATTGACAGAAATATTGCTGAAAGAAGTCCATGAAACATATCATACCCGAATCAATGATGTGTTATTGACGGCTTTATTCATGGCATACAGTCAATGGACGAACGATACCAATATGAGGATAAGTTTGGAAGGTCATGGTCGTGAGGACTTATTTGAAGGTGTCGATATTTCCAGAACCATGGGTTGGTTCACCAGTTTATTTCCATTAACCTTGAGCCAGTCTGAAAGTTATCAAGCAACCATGAGTTCAGTTAGTGAAGAAGCAAAATCACTGGCAGTGGGGGATTTGTTAAAGTCCGTCAAAGAACAATTAAGAGAATTGCCGTTCAATGGTGTGGGTTACGGTATTTTAAGGTATTTAGGCAAAAATGAAGACGACCTTGCCATTCTGGAACAACAACTTGATCCTGAAATCAGTTTTAATTACCTCGGACAATTTGATGCCTCTGTACCACAGACCGATGATTTTGGGCCTGCCAAAGAATCTGCAGGTGCACCGCATGATGAAAGTTGTCAACGGGGTCAACTGATCGATATCAATGGCGGTATTGCCAATAAAACTTTACGCATGGGATTTGCCTACAGTGACAACATCCATAAAGTGGAAACCATTGAAAAATTTGCCAATCATTACATTGATGCATTGAAAATTATCATTTCCCATTGCCAGTTAGAAGATGTCGGTGGTTACACACCATCTGATTTTGCATTAATCAATATTTCTCAACAACAAGTGGATGATTGGCTGGGTGTGAGACGAGATATTGAAGATATTTATCCATTGTCTCCGATGCAACAAGGCATGTTATTTCATTGTCTGGTTGCTCCAGGCACAGGTATTTATATTGAACAAATGGGTTGTGTGTTTGAAGGTGATATCAACTTAAAAGCTTTTGAAGGCGCTTGGCAGAAAGTCATTGATCGTCATTCCATTTTAAGAACAGGTTTTGAATGGGATAAATCAGCGGATCCTGTGCAAGTGGTTTATCGACAACCCTGCATTACCTTGGCAGAGGAAGATTGGCGTGATATTGATGAGTCCGTACAAAAACAGAAAATGAATAACTGGTTATTACAACAGAAACAACAAGGTTTTGATCTGCAAAAAGCCCCTTTGATGACCATTACTTTAATACGCCTGACCGATGAGCGTTGGCAGTTTGTTTGGTTGCATCATCATTTATTGATGGATGGCTGGTCAATGCCGATTTTATTACAGGAAGTATTTGCCTGTTATGAAACGTTATCACTCAATCAAGCATTACAATTACCACCTGCTCGAGGTTTTCGTGATTATATCGCTTGGATTGCCAAGCAAGATAACCATAAAGCTGAAGAATTCTGGAAAAAAGCACTGAAAGGTTTTAGCAGTCCCACCCCATTTTTTGTTGATACCTTACCCAAACAACAAAAACAAACAGGGCAAGGACAAAAAGTATTTCATGTGACTGAGAGAATTACCCAACGTTTGGGTGAATTAGGCAAACAAAATAAACTGACTTTAAATACCTTGGTGCAAGGGGCTTGGGGCATCTTATTGAATCGCTACAGTGGTGAAGATGATGTGTTGTTTGGTGCCGTTGTCTCAGGTCGACCCGCTGAATTACCCGGTGTTGATACCATGGTGGGTATTTTCATCAATACTTTACCTGTGCGAATCTGTTTTAATGAAGATGAATCTTTATTGGAATGCCTCAACGAGTTGCAAGCCAATCAAGCTGATCAGCGACAATATGAATATACGCCATTGGCAAAAATCCAGCAATGGTCAGATGTTGAAGCAGGGCAGGCTCTGTTTGAAAGTATTCTGGTGTTTGAAAATTTTCCCGTTGAACAAGTTTTGGAGCAACAAAATAAAGGCAGTTTAAAAGTTGTAGATGTGATGTCATCGGAACAAACAAATTTTCCAATGACATTGATTGTCAGTCCTGGTGAACAATTGACTTTGGAGATTCTATACAGTAAAGAACGCTTTGAAGATCATGTGATCGATCGATTGTTTGGTCATTTTGAAAAGATATTGGCAAGAATGATTGAAACCATGGCGCAACCTGTTCTGAATATACCGTTGTTGACTGATTTAGAATATCAAACAATCATGATGGACTGGAATGCCACGGACGTTCAATATAATCCACCTGAAAAATTACAGGCATTTTTTGAGCAAAAAGTTGTACAGTCACCTGATAACATTGCATTGATTTTTGAAGGTGAGACGTTGAGTTATCAACAATTCAATGAAAAAGCCAACCAACTGGCACATTATTTGATTCATCAAGGCGTTCAATCGGGCGATAAAGTCGGTGTGTTTGCCTTGCGTTCGATTGAAATGGTGTTGTCTCTGTATGCAATCATCAAAGCGGGTGGGGCTTATCTGCCTTTAGACCCAACTTATCCATCAGACCGTTTGAATTACATGATCCAAGATGCCAATGTACCTTATGTATTAACGCATCAATCGGCATTGGATAAAATGCCAGAACATCAAGCAAAACAATTGGTGATTGACACACAATGGACTGACATTGAAACAATGCCAGTGACAAATCCTGACTTAATCATTGATCCTAAACAATTGGCTTACATTATTTACACGTCAGGTTCGACAGGCAATCCAAAAGGCACGATGTTACCGCATCAGGCGATCATCAATCGACTTATCTGGATGCAAGAATTTTACAAGCTGGATGAAAATGACAAAGTTCTACAAAAAACACCGTATAGTTTTGATGTCTCCGTATGGGAGTTTTTCTGGCCATTAATGACGGGGGCAACGCTTGTTATTGCCAGACCAGAAGGCCATAAAGATCCTGATTATTTGGTTTCAAGTATTCAGCAACATGGCATTACCACATTACACTTTGTGCCTTCAATGTTGGGGTTATTTCTGGATGCTCGTGACGTTGAGAAATGTACCAGCTTAAAACGTGTGATCTGTAGTGGGGAAGCATTGCCCGTAGACTACAGTAAACGATTCTTTGAACGATCAAATGCAGAGCTACACAACCTTTATGGACCGACTGAAGCAGCAGTGGATGTGACTTATTGGCAATGTCAAAAAGATGATGACTTACCCAGTGTGCCCATCGGTAAAGCCATCACCAATACACAAATTTATATTCTGGATAAAGCCTTAAATCCAATGCCTGTTGGTGTGCCTGGTGAATTACACATCGGTGGAGTTCAATTGGCGAGAGGTTATTTGAATCGTCTGGATTTAACCGATGAAAAATTCATTCCTGACCCATTTTACAAACATTATCACAGTGGCGAAAATGCGGTTGTGCAAGACATTCCTAAACTTTATAAAACAGGTGATTTATGCCGTTTTATGGAAGATGGCAATGTTGAATACATCGGTCGTATCGACTTTCAAGTGAAATTGCGCGGTTTAAGAATTGAATTGGGTGAAATAGAAACTGCCATCAGTCAACTGAATAACATCAAAGATGTTGCTGTATTAGTACGGGAAGACTCTCCAGGAGATCAGCGTTTGGTCGCTTATCTGGTTTCAAAAGATGGTGAAGTATTGGATAATCAATCCATCATCAAGCAACTGGGTACTCATTTGCCCGAATTCATGGTGCCACAAATTTATCTGGCAATGGATGAATTTCCACTGTCACCGAATGGCAAGTTAGACCGCAAAGCACTGCCGAAACCCGATGCAATGATGGATCAACAGACTTACGTTGAAGCAGAAACCGAACTGCAAAAGCAATTGGTCGAAATATGGGAGCAATTATTTGAACATCGTCCCATTGGTATTCAGGATAACTTTTTCAGCTTGGGTGGTCATTCGTTGATGGCAGTGCGTATGATGGGATTGATCCAGCAAAAACTTGACCGTGAAATCCCCTTGTCAACCTTATTGGGCGGTGCAACTATTGAGTTACTGGCACAAGCCATCGAAAAACAAGGTGATGCGTCATCATTTTCTCTGGTTGTTCCAATGCAAGCACAAGGGTCTAAAACCCCCTTGTTTTGTGTTCATGCTGTTGGTGGTTATTCACTGGCGTATATGGATTTGGCAAAAGCTATCTCAACAGAACAACCTTTTTATGCCATTGAATCATTGGGCTTGCGTGAAGGTCAGCGAGCGCAAATTAATGTCATTGAAATGGCAAGCACTTACATCGAACAGATCAAAGCAACTCAAGCAGAAGGACCTTATCGTCTGATGGGACATTCTTTTGGTGGTTTAGTGGCTTATGAAATGACCCGACAACTGCTTGAGCAAGGTGAGCAAGTGAGTCATCTAACTTTAATTGATACCTTGACTCCTGATTATCAACTACAAGACGGCAAGCCCGAAAAAATCAATTATCAGGAAATCAACAAACCCTTGCAACAAGCCATGTCACAAGATTTACCCATCAGTGAGGAAGATTTTAATGTCATGAGTCTGGATGAACAAATTGAAACTATTTTAGACTTATTCAGGCAAATGCCGACCGATATTGACATTAAAATAATAGAACAAGTTTTGGATGTGAATCGAAAGAACCTGACTGCGGGACAGACTTATCAATTACATGCGTTGAGTCAGGCTGTGCCTGTTAAGCTCTACAGAGCAAAACAACGACCTGAAAAACTCAATCAGATTGATGCGGGTTGGAAACGAGTACTGAATGATGATTTAACTGTTGTTGAAGTCGACGGTGATCATTTGACTATGTTGGATGAGAAAAATGTGGGGCAGTGGATTGATGATGTTTAATCAAGAACGGGAAGTTATAAATAGAGACTCATGTCGAAAATGAAGCTGTTTGGCTAAATATAGAACAAATAGCCGAATTATTTCAAAAATCCCGCTCTACCATCAATGAGCATATTCTTAATATTTACAGAGAACAGGAGCTTGAAAAAGAACCAACCCTGAGGAAAATCGGAAATTCCGATTTTTCTACCAAACCGACTCGTTTTTACAATCTTGATGTCATTATTACAGGGGGCTACCGAGTAAAATCTTACAGAGGTGTACATTTTAGAAAATGGTCACCTACTTATGTCGCGTATTATGCGTTTGACGACACTGGCACCTGATATTCAAGAAAGTATATTGGAAGGCTCACAACCGAGGACTTTGTTACTGGCTGATTTGATGAGTCCGTTTTCGGTTGATTGGCGGGAGTAGAGGGTTAGGTTTGGTTTGTGATAAAAACAGGAAAAAACTACTGATAGTATGCTATATTGCACCAATAGTATTCATCAATAATTGATAGAGAGGTTCTTTTCATGAGTACAATAAGAAAAACAATCACCTTGACTGATCAACAAGGAGCGTGGATTAAAGATCGAATTAATGAAGGTTATTTCACGAATGACAGTGAATATCTAAGAGATTTAATTCGTCGAGATCAGGAACGTCATTCAGATATTGAAAGAATTCGTCAGGCATTGATTCAGGGGGAGCAAAGCGGAATGAGTGACCGCTCACCCGATGATATTATACAAGCAGTTATAAAGCGTCAGCAGACATCAGGTGAATTATAGGCTAACACAGAAAGCAGACGATGATTTAGAGAGATTAATTGATTTCAGCATCCATTGTTTTGGGCTGAAACACACCTTGTCATATGCCGAGGGAATGAAGCAAAAATTCACAGAGATTGTTCAAACACCAAAGTTATGGCAGTCAGTAAACTCAATACGTCAAGGCTACCGTCGCAGTGTCTATGGTAAACATTCGATTTATTATCGCATTGATAAAAACGAGATTGTTATTGTCAGGATATTAGGAAATGAAGAGCCGAACAAAGGAATATCCTGAGTCGAATGATTGTCTCACCATTTTAATGAATGAGTTTCGGTTTCCTTTGGCAACCCAAAAATAGTAATCCAGATAATATCCATCAAACCATTTCGGTCTTTTTTGTAATTTCCAACGGATATTTTTTTCATTTATAGAAGAGTATCAAAGCATTAGTTCATTGTCTAAAAAGAAAAATAATAGGCAAGTTTTTTTGATATAAATTGATGACTATTTATTGTGAGGTATAGCAATAATCCTCATAAAGGAGACGGACAAAAAGGCCAGTAAGATGGGTAGTTTATTTATTGCGAGTTGCCTAAGTAATAGTTATTCGGGAGTGTGAGTGTTAATGCTCATCCCTAAGTTTCTACCAAATGTTTATTGTCTTTCCAAGTTTTATTCAGTTGCTTGGAAATGAGTTGTCTGATAGGACGGCTAATGTTCATTTTGATCGATATACCATCCCATTCGTGAATGGCATCAATAATGTGTTCAATTGATTCTCTCGCTTCATTCCAGTGACTAAAGTTTGCTTGTTGAGACATGTATTGTATGGTTTGCAAGGGGGGCTTGTTACCATAGCCATTAAATGAAGTGATGTGTTGATTGTGTGGGGTAGGGCTGAAAGTAATGTCATAAAATGGAGTGGGCTTCCATGTTCCAGAATCATTCATGAGAAATGCCCAGTTTTTACTGTGGTCATCCTGATTGCATGAGAATAGGTTGAAAATAGCACGAAAAAATTGAGTTTTTCCAATGGCGGGACTTTGGCAAAGGACCTGGCTGGCTTTTATTAAGTCAACATAATCCATTGATGGCTGGCGAAAATCAGCATCCAGTAAACCACACAGTGAATGAATGTGATAACGCCCCTGCCAATGTTGTTTTTTTCTGCTTGACTAAGTTCGCTGGTAAATGGCAGTGAAAAGGGTGAAAGGCTTTGGTGATTTTTAAGGTAATCATCATCGTATTGGAAATACGTTGCATTTTTGTTTTGTGCAAGAGCACCTACTGATACCTTTTTTCCATCACTCAATCGTCGATAAACATTCAGTTTTTCAACAGGTGATTTCACTTGTCTAAAACCTCATCAATATTACTAGGGAAGGAGGAGGGCTTTTTAGATAAAGATGCCAGATTATCCAATGAATCTACGCATTGCCAAATTAAAATAAACTGACGTAAGGAAATCTGACTTGTGGTTTCAAATTTTTTGATGGTTGAGGCTGGTACGGTGCTAATTTCAGCTAGTTTTTGACGAGACATTTTTAACTGTTTTCGTTTTTGACGTACAGTGGTGGACAGTTGTTTTTGTATATCTGTTGCACTGAGTAGGGATAATAGTCTCATTGGTATGGATATAATAGTATCTAAATATTGGGTATATTATATATTATAGCTATTATTGTGTCTTTTTCTAGTTTATGAGGATGTGTAATATCAATTATTTTTTCATGAGTATTTCTGAGAGTACATTATCCAGTTCTTTCCATTGTTTTTTGTTCAATTCGAAAAAAATTTTATAATTTAAATTTCCATCCAGTTCACCAGCGATAATTTTTGGAATATTTGCTTCCATATAGCCACTGTGTAAAGTGATGTCTAATTGACTGACGATGGTATTAATTTGATCATGCACCATGATTTCAATTTCTTCATCATTTTCAAAGCGTGATACTGAAAAGCAATAATCTTGATTTTCATCATAAAAATAGGCATAGATCAGTCCATCTTCATTACATAAACAATAATCAACTTCGGTATTTAATTCCATATAGATTCCTGATGAGAGGTCGATTGATTATTTCAAGTTTTAATAATCGACTCTACCTCTAAGTGTTTTTAGTTTGCCACGTTTGGTTTTATTATCAATACGTTTGCGTTGTGAATTTTTAGTTGGTTTTGTTTGCTTGCGTTTTTTATGGGTTACCATGGATTTTTGGATTAATTCAAGCAATCGTTGTCTTGCATCTTCAATATTTTTATCCTGGCTTCGGAAGCGTTGTGCTTTAATTACAATAATGCCATCTGAGGTTAGACGGTGGTCTTTGGACTGTAATAATCGTTCTTTATAAATCAGTGGCAATGATGATTTATAGACATCAAAACGTAGATGCACAGCGGTCGAGACTTTATTAACATTCTGACCTCCTGATCCTTGTGCCCGAATGAAATTGATTTCTATTTCATTGTTGGGAATTGTCACATGATTAGAAATTTGTAATTCATTTTTCATTTGTTATGTGTTGGCTGAAGCCTATGAAGAGCAGTCTATGGCCAGACTTTTGGTGATTCATTGATGGCTTTGAATCGAAAGGAACGTCCTTTAATTTTTCCATTTTTTAATGTGTTCAAGGCAGATGATTTGATGTTTCTATTAACTGCAACATAGGTGCATTTGTCAGTAACCGTGATTTTTCCTATCTCTTTTGCTGCAATTTGTTTGTTGCTTGTGAGTGTTCCCAATATATCACCAGGTCTTAATTTTTGTTTTTTTCCTGCTTCAATTCTAATTGTACACATGCGTGGTTGGTAGGAGGGATTATCCAACAAATCTTGTGCAGGCAATGGACTCGATTCAATGCTTTGTTTTAGAAAAATCTCCAGTTGAATTATTTTATGATGTTCATCTTCACTATACAATGTACATGCAACACCGCTTTTACCTGCTCTGCCAGTACGTCCAATGCGATGTAAATGTATTTCAGCATCTTGAGAAACCTCATAGTTAATCACCGCATCGAGATTATCAATGTCTAAACCTCTTGCTGCAACATCAGTTGCTACCAATATCGAGATACTTTGATTGGCAAATTGCACTAGAATTTGGTTACGGTCTCTTTGCTCTAAATCACCATTCAATGCAATTGCGCTAAAACCATAGTTGGTCAATTGTTTGGCAAGCTGGGTGGTTGCTTTTTTTGTGTTACAAAAAACCACTGCAGAAGTAGGTTGATAGTGCAGTAGTAGTAAGCGTAAGGCTGTTGTACGGTTAATTTGATTGTTAATGCTGAAAAATGATTGTTGAATGGTCTCATTGTCATGTGTTAACTCATGTTGAATGTGTTCAGGTTGGTTCATGACGTGCTTGGCAATGGATTTGATTTCATCTGGAAATGTCGCACTAAATAATAATGTTTGACGTTTATTTGGGAGGTATTTAATTATTTTTTCAATAGATGGTTGAAAACCCATGTCGAGCATTTTATCCGCTTCATCTAAAACCAAAGAGGTGATTTCATCTAAGTTAAGTTTGTTTTTTTGCAGTAAATCTTCAATACGTCCTGGTGTGCCAACAATGATATGGACTCCATGTGCTAACGAATTAACTTGGGTATGGAGTGGAGTGCCACCACACAAGGTTAGTATTTTAATGTTTTGTATCAAACGACCTAATTGACGAATTTCTTTAGCGACTTGGTCCGCCAGTTCTCGTGTTGGACAAAGTACGATTGATTGGATACGAAATTGTTTTTGGTCAAGTTTGTTCAATAATCCCAGGCCAAATACGGCTGTTTTTCCCGACCCCGTTTTCCCTTGAACAATGACATCTTTATTTTTCAGTACATGCGGTAAACTTTGTGCCTGAATGGCTGTCATTGAGTGGTAGTTGAGGGACTCTAAGTTTTGAAGCAGGAGTGAATGTAGAGGGAGTGATGAAAAATTATTCTGACTCAAAAGCCTGCTCCTGTTTTGTTGATGGTGATGGCCATTTGAATTCAGCCTCAATTTCCGAGTCTGGATTTAAACGATATTGACACTGCATACCCGTGAGAAAATTACGCAATACTTGTTCTTTACATTCGCGGTAGTTTTTATGGCCTACTTTGCGAAAGAAAGCGCTTAACTCGTGTCTGCTTAAACTGAAGTCAGCGAGCTTTAGTAGTTCTAACACATTTTCATTTTTTAAATCTAAGGCAATTTTTAACTTACGAAAGATAATATTGTTGGTTAAACGTTTTTCAGGCTCTGCTTGTTTACCTTCTTTTTTTCCTCGTTTGTCAATGATTAAGCCATTGAGGAAAATGGAAAATTGAGTATCAGTACATTGTGAAAAGTCTGCATCGTCATCTTTTTTCAACCAATTGCTGATTTCTTCACGTGTCACTTTCTGTTCAGCCAAACCAAAAATAGAAATCATTTTGGCATCATCAAAGTCAAAGGTATAACGAATACGTCGTAGAATATCATTGTTGGTCATTTAGCTTCCTTATGATATTTGAGATTTATGTAGGTATAAACGAGAATTCTGAGTCAGATTTTAACGCAATTCTGGCGGAAAAATATGTTCTTGGGTAGTCTTCTGGCTAAGATTCTATCCTTAATTTCATCATCATTCAATGTGGATAAATCACAGAAGCATAACACAATTATGGTCACCTACTTAGGGACGATTCAAAATTAACCTTTACATTTACTCGAGCTTTTGCCCACAAGCTTCGTTACTCAAACAGTTGCATAGTATAATACCCCAGGTAAATCAGACAATAAAAAATAAATTTCTTATTCCAAGGTCAAAGGGTTAATATGTAAAAATAATGCTTTATCTAGCAAAAGTAAACTTTGATATTTG
>Ga0233448_1001489_pt1 | contig 19424 bp, 18 predicted proteins | sample SI_124_October20_2_FD_183015 | JGI IMG/M metagenome (GOLD analysis project Ga0233448, IMG submission 183015) | Seawater microbial communities from Saanich Inlet, British Columbia, Canada - SI_124_October2016_150_MG | ecosystem: Environmental > Aquatic > Marine > Inlet | place: Canada: British... | reverse complement strand
GATTGGGTAGAACGACTCTTTTACACCACATTGCCGCCGCTCACAAAGCATCAATACTAGTATCAACTTACAACATTGTTGTTATTCCTGACAGCCTAAAGTCACCGTCTCTGATGTGGCGAAAGCGGTCGTTAATAGTTTGGTGATTTCTGGGTTACTTACCCTCAGACTTTTAGATTTTTTTAAGATAGCAAAGTTATCATTGTGCACTATGACGCTCGTTTTAAATTTTGTTAATGAAGCACTCATTTTTATATCACTATGACATGTTAACTAAAATGGAATATCATCATCTAAATCATTAGTTGTTGGCTGGTATTGATTAGCCTCAGATTTACTTTGCCCCCCTTGGGTTTGCTGGTCATGATCTTGAGCATTCCGACCACCAATCATATCCACACTATTCACGTTACACTCCAGGCTGGCACCCTGCTGGCCATCATTTTTGGTGTATTTATTTAAGTTAAGCTCTCCGCTCACCGCGACTTCCTGGCCTTTTTTCAGATAGTTTTTTAATGCGCCTTCGGCTCTTTTTCCAAAGAGTGCGCAATTTATGAAATTGGTCTTCTGCTTATCACCATACCCTGTGTTATTGGCCACACTAAATTTTAAAATAGAAAGCCCCGATGCTGTTGTATGTATTTCTGCATCTTGTGTTAAGCGCCCTGTAAAACTAAAGCTGTTCATGTTTTCTCCTGTAATAGTTTTGTTCCTGATGTATTTGTCGTGTCGACATCCATAGACTGCATGATTAAGTAAATACCTATCATGAGTAAATACCACGCAAATAAAGACCCAAATATCAAGCCATAAATCACTCTTGATGCCAGTGCCATACCACTACCGCCCAGTACATGTAAAAAGACTTTTTCTAAATCATCACTTTCTATTTTTTTTCTAAAATAAGCCATCACAAATGGCCAATTTAAGGATTGGTAGAAATCACTCATTAGAATGGAATACCAGCATCTCTTGGTTGATTGAGTGCTATGTGCTGATTCTTATGCTGAAGGTAGATCGAGTAATTAGACAGTCGATGACCATTGCCAAATGCGATACCTTGGTTATATAGATTAATCCATTCAAACACTATAGTTTTAGTCTCTTTGTCAACTTTCTCATTATTGGTGGTAAGAAGCTGATCTATTTCAAGATAACCGCTCTTTGATACATATGCACCTAAGGTAGCTAATTTAGTCACCATCACTTTATAAATCCGATAACCACCCGATACAATTTCATCTACATAATCAAATACACAATTATTCTGCTTTTCACCTTGCTCATATAAATCAAATACATTCTCAACCAATTGAATATTTGAATGCTGAATACCTTTTGAATCACTCAAAGCTTGGCGGTACCTGGAGCTTAATTTGTACATTTCCTTAAAGCGTTTTATCCAATCCAATAAATCATCACAGTTATTTATGCCATTGAGTCTTTTTTTGACTATAGGCGTTAAACCATACTCTGCTACCGCATTTAAAAGCTGAGTGATCTGATATATGGATTGATTCATTAATACAGCATCACTTAGGTTAATTAGCCATTTGTTTTGTTTTAAAAAATCATGCCGTAACATCACTTGAAGGAATGGCACTGTCAAAACAACATTGTGAGCAAAATCTAAATGTAAGTTGCTTTTTAAACTCTGCTTAATTACACCGAGGTCATTAAACGATAGTTTTTTATAGTACAGTTTCGATAAAAACTTTAATGCCTGTTTAGGCTGTTTTATGCGTCCATCAAGCACAAGTTGTAATGAACCTATTCTCTTGAGTTTGACCAGGCTGTTAAAATCATCATCAGCCAATTTATGGATATGTGCATAATCAACAAGTAATGAAAATAATATAGGGGAATCCACAAACAACTGCTGACTAAAGTCATGCTGTTGTGCAAACTTCAATGCTGAGTATGGTCGTGGTAATTTTAATGCACGTAAGCGGTTATCAAAGCTTAAGGTCTCAAACCATAGCTTGATATGTGTATTTGTATTAACTCGTTCAAGAAAACAATTATCATGTGTATTAAGCTCTAAATAGCGACATGAATCTATAGAAACTGAACAATTCAACGTTAACTCATTTACTAATTTTGTTGAATGCTCTGTAAACATTTAATGAGTCCTGTGGATTCCTATCAAATTTAATAAAGAATAGATATCATACCGATAATCATTACATCATGTAAGCATTATTACGTATCATGCAAATATGCACTCATTAATACCAAATCTAATGAATAACTTATGTTAATATACGATAAATTATTTATATGATATTATTTAAATTATGATGATAATAGTGACTAAAGATGACTTAAAGGGAATGTCTACCGAGTTAAAAGATGAACTTATAAGTATTATGTTTGGAAAAGAACCCGGTTTGGGAGAGCGATATCAGCAAGAAATGAGCAATCAAGAAGTGCTTGAGTTTGATGATTTTTATAATGAACTTCCTACAGTCGAAACACATATAGAAACTGAGTCTTGCTATAGAACTCAAGAAGAAAAAACGGTCATTGAGATCAACCCAGTTCAAGTAGAAGCATTAATGTCCAACTTGAGGGAAAAAAGCATCAACACATTAAAAGATTTCTGTTCTGGTGAACCAGTACACTTAGACTCTTTAATTGGAGAAGATAAGACCTATAAATCCTATAATGAGCTTAAAAGAAGCTTTGTTGGGCCGGTAAATAGACGATTAAGAACAGTAACTAAAAATAAATTGGCTATGCTTTTTCTTAAAGCTGGAGAAAATGAAATGGCCGTAAAAAAAGCTACAGCTATTTCATTGAATGATTTTTTTAATAAATAAGCTGTTATTCAGTCAGCGCTATTCATAAGCACATAAATTAATAAGGAGAGTAATATCTCACTCTCATTAAAAAAGAGAGATTAAGGTCTGATTCCCGCAAGGATTTGACAAGTGGTACGTCATAAATTGAAGTAAAATAAGCATCTTCATTTTTAATTCTCCCCATTATATAATCCTTATGAATATTAATTACTTCAAATAACCATAAGGAAATTTCAGCATCTTTCAGACTAAATAAAGTTTTAGATCGTCGAATATACTTTAAACTTAAGCTTTGGTTACCTTTTGTTAATGATCACCCATATGGATCCATTCCATGTTCACCGTAATGGAGCCACCCAATGATCGGCCTAATGGAGCCACCTGATGTTCACCGTAATGGCACCAGGTGATGTTCACCATAAAGGATCCATCTAAGGGCTAGTTCCTCCCTCAAACTCCTGTTTTTTCGGGTATCGTGCTCACTCTTTTTAGTGAGGAGATACCTACCATGACAAACCGGAGATTTGAAATGCATGAGATTAGACAAGTACTCGTTCGTATGCGAATGGGAGAATCCAACCGTACTATCGCTAAAACAGGCCTCATCGGTCGGCGTAAGGCGGCGGCCCTACGCGAACTGGCACAGGAACACGGATGGCTTGAAGTGGATCAGCCATTACCCGATGAAGCAGAACTGGCAACCCACTATGCAGATAAACCCCGGACTGCAACCACGATATCGCTGGTCACCCCCTATCATAAACAGGTAAAAACCTGGCTCGAAGCTGGAGTACAGGGCACGACCATTCACCAGACCCTGGTCAATCGATATGGCTTTTCTGGTAGTTATTCCTCCCTGCGCCGTTACCTGAACAAACTCGAAGCCGCCAACCCCAGATTAACCACCGTGATGGAGTTTTCACCAGGTGACGCAGCACAATTAGATTTCGGTGCTGGCCCTAAAATGGTGGATACTGATACCGGCGAAATCAGAAAAACCTGGATCTTTGTGATGACCCTGGCCTGGAGCCGGCACATGTATGCAGAATTTATCTGGGATCAAACCGTGGCCACCTGGCTGGCCTGTCACCGTCGCGCTTTTGAGTGGTTTAACGGGCTGCCTGCACGGGTAATTATCGATAATCCCAAGTGCGCTATCACCAAAGCCTGCTACCATGATCCCCAGGTACAACGCGCCTATGCTGATTGCGCGGAAGGTTATGGTTTTCTGATCGCCCCCTGTCCAGTGCGCGATCCACAAAAGAAAGGCCGGGTAGAATCCAACGTTAAATACATCAAGAATGCCTTCGTGCCGCTACGTGAATTTCGGAGCATGACGGATGCCAACGTGCAGTTAAAACAGTGGCTGATGGAAGTGGCCGGTAACCGGCTGCATGGAACCACACGGGTTCAACCACTCAAACGCTTCGTTGAAACCGAGCAGCAGGTGCTCAAATCCCTGCCGGATGTACCGCCTGAACTGGCGGTCTGGGCCAAAGTCAAAGTGCATGGCGATTGCCATGTACAGTTTGAACAATGCCGTTACTCGGCACCCTATCAACTGGTTCATCAATCATTATGGATGAAAGCCAGTGATACCTCCGTACGAATTTATCTGGCGCATGAACTCAAAGCGATCCACCCGAAATTAAAGCACCCAGGTGATCGCTCTACACTGGATGAACATCTGCCACCGAATGCACTGGCTTATAAAATGCGTGATCCACAATGGTGTCTCAAGCAGGCGGCGCAAATCGGCGAGCAGTGTGAATGCCTGATCAAACGCCTGTTTAACGATAAGGTACTCGATAACCTGCGTGCCGCCCAGGGTATCGTTGGGTTTAAAAAACGCTACGGTAATATCCGGGTCAATGCGGCCTGCCACCGTGCACTGACCTTCGACAATATCCGTTATCATGCGGTCAAACAGATCCTTGAAAAAGGACTAGATCAACAGGCTTTTACGGAAACCAGCTTCGATACCCTGGCGGATAGTTATACCGGTGGCGGTCGCTACTCCCGTGACCCCGGCAGTCTGCTGAAACACTAAGTTAAACATCAAACCCAAACCATAAAGAGACATTAATTATGCTAAATCCCATACCCGAATTAACCCCCTTACTGAAACAACTGCGCTTGTCCGGCATGACCGAAAGTCTGGCCGCCCGTAACCGGGAAGCGATCGAACATCAACTCTCACATCCTGAATTTCTGGCGTTGTTAGTGCAGGATGAAGTGGCCCGTCGAGAGCAAAAGAAATACGCCATGCGTGTACGGCGCGCCGGATTCAGAAGCAACAAAACACTGGAGAGCTTTGATCTGGATTTTAACCCCCATATCAATCAGGCCCTGATTAAGGAACTGGCCAGCTGTGGCTTTATTGAAGAAAAAGTGGCGATACTGATTGCAGGCCCCTGCGGCACCGGTAAAAGCCATCTGGCACAGGCGCTCGGTCATTGTGCTGTTCAAAAGGGTTATGATGTACTGTGCTATACCCAGACCAAGCTACTGAGTCACCTGCATGCCGCCCGTGCAACTAACACTTACGAACGGCGTTTCCAGACTTTGGCCAAGGTACCGCTGTTAATTATCGATGATTTTGGACTCAAACCCCTTAAATCCCCTCATGATGAAGATTTACATGACCTGATCGATGAACGATATGAACGTAGTGCGACCATCATCACCAGTAATCTGGACTTCAGTGAATGGGGTGATGCTTTCCCCAATAAATTACTGGGTGCGGCCACTCTGGATCGGTTGCGTCATAATGCTTATCGGCTGGTGCTAGAGGGTGAAAGCTATCGTTCGCCCAGGCCATTTCCTATACAAGAAGGACAAAACCAGGAGAGTAGTGCAGGAGGTCTCCGTGTGGACAAAGAGTGAATTTCCTTCGTCCCTCAGGAACGTGTGGATAAGCCGTGGATATTCGCTGGGGCGAAAATCAACAGCTTGCCCACACTAATTCACCCTTTGCCCACACTACGCCGCATTAAGGTAAAGAAGAAAGCTGAGTGCCTGCGGCGCAACAACAACAAATTTTTAAATAAAAAAACAGTTGAAAGATGAGCTAAAACAGACTAAAAATACACCCTGTTTGAGGCGGTATATGACACCCTAAAGTGGCTCCATTAGGCCGAACATGGGTGGCTCCATTAGGGTGATCAGTGACATCTTTTGGATGAATCAAATATTAATCAATGGATGGATAAAGATTTAGCCATTATAGGTGAAATACTCGGTAAAGAGTTTTTTGAGAAACAGCATAAACTGGTTGTTGATGATAAGTTCATGTTTAATATTGAAGATAAAATAACTCAACTACTTCATTCTGATACCCGGCACATAACAACTTATGAAACTATTTTAAGTGAGATAAATAAAGCCCGGGGTATAAGTGTTAATCAGGCACTTTCCAGTTATCCCAAACTTTGCCAGGACATTGCTAAAATTACAGATAAGGTTATTTTTGATTTTAAAGTTACTGGTGGCGAAGATGTGCTTATGCCACTGCATTTCAAACCGTTTATTAAATCGCTGGTTCATCTATTTAGAAATGCTGTAGATCATGGAATTGAAGACCTGGAAACAAGGCTTATTAATGATAAAAGTGAGAAAGGACTCATCTCCTGCCATGTTGAAGATCATTCTGAATATATAAAAATTATTATTTCAGATGATGGGGCTGGGATAGATGTTGATCGGCTTAAAGGGAAAGCTCTACAGGCTGGTATAGTTGATCAGAATAAGTTGCTGGTAATGACCAATAATGAAGTCTTGAATCTTATTTTTCATGAAGGTTTGTCTACCAATGAAGCGGTCAGTCAGTTGTCTGGTCGTGGTATCGGCATGAACGTGGTAAAAGTGGAAGTTGAGAAATTATCCGGGCAACTTGATGTCGAAAGTCAAATGGGTAAAGGAACCAGTGTGACTTTAAAAATACCTATCGCCATATATGGAAACCTGATTAATATTGCTGCAAATTCCAGAGATAATATTACCATAGAATATATTCTGTCACCGGTGATTAACCGTGTAACATCCTTTCTTCAAAGTGATATGGGCTTTAACCTGAACAGGCAAGCTATCTTTACTTATACAACCATGCAGAAAGTAGGGCTCAAAAAATTTACCTCTTATATTCATATCAGTGGTTTGGTAGAAGTTTCTGTGTGCATGAGTTTCGATCAATTCTTACTGGATAAATTACTGGAAGAGCTCAATCATGGGCACAAAGTTTTACAGGAAGAGTTATTGGAATACAGGCAAAGTGTGTCAATGGAAGTGTTAAATATTATTATTGGGAATGCGTTGTTTAATCCTTATGATCACAGTATCTTGAAAATCACATCTCCTAATATTATTGAGCATGATGAATTAACGACTGAAGGTGCTAACGAAAAAATTGCTCATGTAATAATTGATACTGAATATGGTGAAATGCAAGTTCTGGTAGGACGATTTTAAGGAGTTATTGTGGGGAAAATACTAAATATTCTAATTGTTGATGATTCTCTGATAATGAGAAAAAACCTGATAAGAAACCTGGATATTCTCGGTCATAAAGTGATTGCTGAAGCCCAGGATGGACTGGAAGGTATTGATAGTTATAAAAGTAATAATCCTGATCTTGTTACTATGGATATCACCATGCCGGGAATGGATGGAATTACTGCCGTTAAAAAAATTAAAGAAATACACGCAGAGAGTAATATTATAATGGTCACCTCTCATGGGCAGGAGTCCATGGTGATGGCGGCCTTAAAAGCGGGTGCCAAAGGTTATATAATGAAACCGGTAACTCCAGATAAATTGAGGGAATCTATCGGGAGGATTTATCCCGAACTGGCCGGTGAAACTGAAGAAGAGCTACTTGATTTTTAGCGTTTCTTATTCACTATTTTGAAATCAAACTAAAAAATATTGCGAGGTTTAAAATGTTAAATATTTTAGTAGTTGATGACTCTTCTATGGCTATACGGAATATATCAACCTATATTAATAATATAGGTCATAAGGTCGTAGGCGAAGCATATTCTGGCAAGGAAGCCGTAGAAAAGTGCAAAAGTTTAAATCCTGATTTGATTACGATGGATATAACTATGCCTGAACTGGATGGTGTAAGTGATGGTATTGCTGCGGTTAAGCAGATAAAAAAGTTTAACCAGACTGTCGATATCATTATGGTGACTTCTCATGGACAGGAAAATCTAATTTCTCAAGCGTTACAGGAAGGAGCTAAAGGTTATATTTTAAAGCCACTGAATGAAGAGAAGCTGGCTAGAGCTATTGGAGCCATTAATAAAAAATATCATCAGGATCTTCTTCAGGATGAAGATGAGTACCTGTTGTAATAATACTTTTTTTATCAGCTAAATTTATAAAGTCTGCTAAATAATGAATGATTATAAAACAACTGAAATTGAAAGCTTAATCAGTCTTGATATGTTTGACTGGAGCTCTCTATTTGCAATAAGCATTGTTGACTTGCAAAGCTTTGAAGTGGTTTATATCAATAATGCCATGAAGACTATTATGGCAAATTCAAATGCTAAAAATTGTTGGGAAGCAAAATATGGACTACAGTCCCCCTGCATGTGGTGTAAAGCCCAGGAGCTCATCAATAAAGCGAAACTAACGACGAATGATTCACAGTCTGAGCAATATGCAACTTATGAAAATTTTAATGAGGGTGCCAATAAGTGGTATCAAATACAGGAAAAACTTACTGAACTGAAAAATGGTCATCAATATTTAATTTCCTTTGCCCTTGATATCAGTATTCAAAAAGAAGCGCAAAGTCAGTTTATTAATTCTCATGTTCAGCTTAGGCAGAAAACATTGGCTTTGGAAGAAGCCAGGAAGCAATTAAAAATCCAGGCCACTCAAGATCCATTAACGGGATTATATAATAGAAGATACCTTCAAGATGTATCTCAAAAGTTAATTAATCTGGCCCGACGAGAAAAACAGGACTTGAGCGTGATTATGCTGGATATTGATAAATTCAAAAATATCAATGATTCATATGGCCATGGAACGGGTGATGCCGTGATTAAACGCCTGGCTTCTTTGCTTCAGAAGTACTCTCGAAAAAGTGATGTAATTTCCAGGATTGGAGGTGAAGAATTTGCAATTTTACTTCCTAATACCAGTAAAAAAGGCGCATATGGAGTAGCCATGAAAATCACTGAAATGGTAGGGAAACAGAAAGTTAAAATAAATAAAACCGACAGCCTTCAGTTTACTATTAGTTCTGGAATCGATGGTGTTGATCTTGAAAGCGATCAAAATTTAGATGCGGCTTTAACCCGGGCCGACTCAGCTATGTATCAGGCCAAAACTACCGGTAGAAATAAAGTTATTTTGAATGATTAAACTCTACGTTGTTGGAGAGTGGTGCGCATGGCGCACCCTTCTATGATATTAATTATTTTAACAAATTTCCTCATTTATCAGGTCGGCGATTTCTTCCATAGACTGAAAACTTATGGCTTGTGGGTTAAAGTTCTCTTCATTGTCCGGGTTGAAAAATAAAGTAATCATGCCAGCATTAAGACCGGCTTCAATACCTACCGCACTATCTTCAATAACGATGCATTGATCTGTTGAAAATCCCATGTCTTTTGCGGCATGCAGAAATAGTCCTGGATCGGGTTTCCATATCTCGATGTCATAAGCACTGTACATATTGTGTCCAAAATATTTAGTTAACCCACACACCCTAACTGATAATTCGATTTTACTCATGGGACCGCTGGATACGACTGCTTTGCTTTGTTTGAGTTGATCAAGTGCCGTAATGATGCCGTCAATGGGTTTCAGGTCTGCTTCAAACAGTTGTGCAACTAACTCCCGATAACTGGAAGTAAAGTTATCGGCCAGAGTAATCTCATATTCATTACTGAGATTATCAAGAATATTGGCCATTTTCCAGCCACTGAATCGGGATGTTAATTCATCGGCATCCAGAGTGATACCAAGGGTTTTAAATTTGGTGGCTAATGCGATGTTGCCCAGTCTTTCACTGTCAACCAGTGTGCCATCACAGTCGAAGAGTAAACATTTTGGCATTGATTATGTATAGTTATTAATGGTTTTTAGAAAAGTCATGTGATGATCACAACTCCATTGGTATTGAAGATTGAATTATAGTGGCCTTCTATGGCTTTCTGGTATTTTATTTTCCTTGGCATACTCTTGTATCCTTTGCTGTAGAAAACCTTTAAAGGCTGATGCCTGAGGATAAATCAGGTAGCTTTAAGTAAGCCGTAAACAGCATGGTCAATAATCTCTCCATGTAGGTTTTCACAGTGAGAAATGATGCCTTCGAGTGTTAATCCAAGTTTTTTACAAACTTGTCGGCTGTTGTTGTTTTCACTGGCGGCTCTTATTTCAATTTTTTGTATACCCATTTCATTAAAAGCATGTTTAATCATTGTATTACAGGCACGAAACATAATGCCATGACCCTGGTGTTCTTCGGCTAGCCAATAACCGATTTCTACTTTCTTTAAACTCTGGGATATTTTATTAAAGCTGATAAGTCCTATTAGTTTACTTTCTTTTTGAATACCACAAACCAGGCATGTTCCATCACCAAAACCTGAAACAGAACGTTTAATAAACTCCCTGATATCATCGACAGATTTAGTTAATGGAGGGAATGCTAACCATTTGGTGAGATAGTCCCGGTTCTTATCGACAAGGTTATACAGCTCCTCTGCCAAGGCGGGATGTAGGAATACTAATTGTAATTCATCATCAATTTTTTGTTTGAACACTGTTTTTTCTCTATGAGTGTGATTCTATCTTGTTCTAAATAAGATCTGGCTGTTTTATATATAGACAGTTTAAGTATTATTCTTTTTTTTATAAGTTTGCCACACTGCATTTACTACACAAGAAAAATATACTGATGAACCTGAAAACACCTCTATGGTCTCCAGACAAAAAACAGCTGGAACAAGCTAACCTGACTCGCTTTATCAAATATGTTGAAGAATCAACGGGTAAAAAAATCACTGATTATGAAACTCTGTATCAATGGTCAATAGACGAGAAAGAATCTTTTTGGTCATTGTTATGGGATTTCTGTGAAATTATAGGTCATAAAGGTGATCTGGTTTTAGTCAATGGAGATGATATCGAAAAAGCTACCTGGTTTCCTGATGCGACATTGAATTTTGCTCAAAACCTGTTGCGGGAACGCAGCGATAATACTGCCATTACTTTTAAAGCTGAAGACCAGCTTGAATATCAGCTGAGTTTTAATGAGTTGTATGGACAGGTTGCAGCTGTTGCAGCCTGGTTGAAAAAGCAAGGCGTTGTTAAGGGAGATCGAGTAGCGGCTTATTTACCCAATATGCCTGAAACTATTGTGACCATGCTGGCGACGACCAGTCTGGGGGCTATCTGGACTTCTACATCCCCCGATTTTGGTGAAGAGTCTGTGATTGATCGGTTCGGGCAAACTCAGCCTAAAATACTTTTTACCACCGATGGTTATTTTTATAACGGTAAAACTATTGATATCCGAAATAAAGTTGAAATGATAAAGCAAGGATTGCCGACTTTACTTCAAACTGTTGAAATTCCACTGGCCAATTGTGCTGGAGAATCATCGGGCGTGAGCTGGAAAAGTATTCTAGATGAAGACCATGAAGAGGAAATAAATTTTGTACAGACCGATTTTAATCACCCCCTTTATATTCTCTATTCCTCAGGCACTACCGGTAAACCAAAGTGCATAACACATAAGGTTGGAGGAGTATTACTTCAGCACCTAAAAGAGCATAGGCTGCATAGTGATATTAAGCAGGGTGACAGGGTATTTTATTTTACAACCTGTGGCTGGATGATGTGGAACTGGCTTGTTACAGCCCTGGCTTCACGAGCGACCGTGGTGTTATTTGATGGAGCACCGTTTTACCCCGATGGAAATGTGTTGTGGGATTATGCCGAAAAGGTTGACATGACACTACTTGGAACGTCTGCAAAATATATTGATGCTCTACGCAAGAATGATATTAAACCCGTTGAAACTCACCATTTAAACTCGTTGAGAACAATTTGTTCGACAGGTTCTGTTTTAGCACCTGAGAGTTTTGATTTTGTATATGAATCAATTAAAAAAGATGTCAACTTAGCCTCTATTTCTGGTGGAACAGATATAGTTTCTTGTTTTGTTTTGGGTAACCCTGTTCTTCCCGTATTCCGGGGTGAAAGCCAATGCCGTGGACTGGGAATGGCAGTTGAGGTTTTTAATAGTGATGGAGTCGCTGTTACTGATGAAAAAGGTGAGCTGGTGTGTAGTCAGACATTTCCCTCTCAACCGTTGTGTTTCTGGGGAGATGATTCAGGTGATAAATATCATGATGCTTATTTTAGCGTGTTCAATAATGTCTGGCATCATGGGGATTATGTTCGATTAACAATAAATGGTGGCATAGTCATTTATGGGCGCTCAGATGCTACATTAAATCCTGGAGGAGTGCGTATCGGTACTGCTGAAATTTATCGTCATGTTGAGCAGCTAGATGATGTTGTTGAAAGTATAGTGATCGGGCAGGAGTGGAATAATGATGTTCGAGTAGTTTTATTTGTGGTGCTTAAACCGGGTGTTGATCTTGATGAACAATTGATTGCTTTGATCAGGAAAACTGTTCGTGAAAAATGTACACCACGTCATATGCCAGCAAAGGTAATACAGGTAGCTGAAATTCCACGAACCAAATCAGGAAAAATTGTGGAGCTAGCGGTAAGAGATGTTGTACATAATCGAGAGATAAAAAATAGAGGTGCTTTAGCCAATCCACAAGCTCTCGAGCTCTATAAGAATATTCCCGAATTACAGTAAGGTGCGCCGTGCGCACCAATTGCTAATATGAAATTATTTTTGGTGCCTGCGGCACAGTCTACGGGTATGTCACTACAACATCATAAACTATTGTCTGTTCTGTTAGAGCTGGAATTGTCAGTTTAAATTCAGCCATTGTTGGTGAAATTTTTAAATATGCATGTGAAGGTTTTTTTATCATCCAGCTTTGGCTAGGCATGATCTCGGTGATGGCGAGGGTCTGTTGTTCCTCCCCTCCATTATTTATCTTTATTTTCCGCTTCAGTTGAATCTGTTTTTTACTTAGTTGACGATGATCTTTAGTACTGCGCTCAATTGATATATCAAATGCTTTTCCCAGTTTTATTTCCAGCTCTTCGCTTATAGCGGTGTGGTCTATATTATCTTCGCCAATAAACTGTTTATGACCCGAATTGTCTTTGCCGTATACCCTGATAGTTCCTTTTGGCAGAGGTAGTCCAAGGTCGGGTTTTGCATTTTTAAATACCAGTATTTGATCAGGTTTTGATTTTTGTGTATTCAGACCACGGCTGTTGACATAGGCCTGGTCCTGCAGAATTTTCTGTACTGGAATATTGTTTCTGGCAAATAGTTTTATCTGCTTTGACTGGTTATTGTTGATGGTTGTTTTATGTGGAACAGAATACAGGTGATAACCATGTAATGCCTGCTCGGTTACCGGAGCCATAGCCTTGCGCTGGAAGTTATCACTTTCTGCCATCATGGTGCGCATAACGCTGGGTCTTTGCATATTTACGTCACCGGCCAGTAACTGCAAATTTGTATTGTGATAACTGATGCCGCTAAAATTTTTGAGGGTGATCCAGCTATCTAAAGTGGCCCTGTTTTGTTGTTTATTGAGTTGCATAACATAATCACTTTGCCAGCTTAAACCTGTGGTCAGGTAGGTTAACTCAACTTGCTTTATTCCTTCGGTGGGCTGATTTAATAATAGAGATAGTGTTGGTGTGGTGCGTAAGTTTCCCGGTACTTCATTAAATATCATGTGGTAATTGGTATTAGGGTTCAATGTTTCCAGGCTGCCATCCTGCATCTGTAGAATAATGCCTCCATTGGTAGAGAGGATTTTTCCGTCGATCCATTCAATAGTTTCTCCTGTCTCTTTGGATCTGCGGGCGATGCGTACATTTTTGCCGATATTTTTATTCACCAGTGACTGGGGTGAAAGCAGATCAAAATCATAATTCTGTTCCAGTACATCCAGACCTTCAATGGCTACAGTTTGAGGCATTATTTTTTCTGCTACATCCATGAAAGCGAGCCTTTTTGTATCGGTTGGTAAGGTAATGTTGCGACTATCTTTTACCAGTGCACGGCCACCATTATAAACAGTCAGGCTCAGGTTATTCTGGTCATTGCTGGTTGACTTTGTTTCTGCGAAAACCTGGCTTAATAAGCTGGAAAGAAGTAACACGGGAATAACGTGGTATTTAAATTGTTTCATAGAGGGCTTCCTTTTTATGTTTTGCTTTTTGCCGAGTTAATAGAATAGGAAAATTAATCAATCCAGGCAAGATGGTAATTGAAGAATGATTAACCTATAGTGAATGAAACTGAGCAGGGAGAATAATAATGAGTGAAAATTATATCGGTTATAAATCAGGTGCAGATTATGCGGGTGCTGAAGATTTAATAGAGGAAGAGTGGGCTTATCTACAGCAAAATCGTGAGGATTTTGATCGTGATAATATCAAAGCCGTTGCTCTGTCTGGAGGAGGCATTCGATCGGCAAGTTTCTGTTTAGGCGTTATGCAGGCTTTGGCTGCAAATGATAAATTAAAAAAAATAGACTATCTATCAACTGTTTCTGGTGGTGGTTATATCGGGGGATCTCTGTCCTGGTTATGGAGTGGCTTGTGGAAAAAATCGGGTTCTCAAAGTCCTGATTTTGGAGTAGCCCCAGGTGATTTCCCTTATGGAACAGAAGGCAGACGTTTTGATTCTTTAGATCCTCAGGCAAATCGAAACCAGGCATCATTACTTCGACACTTACGCCAACATGGAAAGTACCTGACGCCGGGTAATGGTATTTCAGCGCTCTCTTTTGTATCCATTGTGTTGCGAAGTATTGTCATGGGCTTTGTGACTTTGATGGCTTTGGCCAGCTTTGTATTTGCCCTGTTTTATTCAGTTAGTATTTTTAATCCCGGCGATGCAGTGGCTAAATATTTCTGGGATGTTGCTGGCTTATCTCTGTTGCTGGGTTACCTGGGATTACACTTTTTGTACATGGTAGTGCTGGCCGGGTTGAAGCATACCTCGAACAGTCAACAGGGTTATAAACTCCTGCGATTATTTGAAACGGTTTTACCCTGGCCATTAATATTTGCGTTGTTTGTGTACTTATTAGCATCGATACACTGGGTTCAGGTGAGCTTGAGTGATTGTGCATTGTCTCTACAGGTAGCAAGTGGTTCAACATTGCTGGGTGCGTTATTTGGTTCAATAAGTAAAGATTCAGGCTGGCGCAAATATTTATCCTATATTCCTCACAGCTTACAAATGATCCTGGCTGCAGTGTTGATGATTTTTGGCTTACTGGTCTTAGCCGATTTTGTTGTTGAAAAAATGGTTGTTGTTGGCGGTAATGATTACCTGGTCATGACTGCGATATGTGCTTTATTTGTTACCCTTGTAGCCTATATTCTGCCCATCAATAATATTTCTATCCATCGTTATTATCGTGATCGGTTAATGGAAACTTTTATGCCTGATGCAGAGAAAATAATTAATGGTGATGAAGCATTTGAGGCGAACCGGGCAAATGGAACGGCGGTGCATAAAATGAAACTGGATAAAAATAATCCAGTGCCTTATCACCTGATAAATACGAATATTATTCTGGTTGAATCTGATATTGCTAAATTTCGTGGCAGGGGTGGTGATAACTTTTTACTCAGTCCCCTGTTTTCAGGCAGTAATGCTACCGGGTGGAGAAAAACTGAAGAATTCTGTGGTGGCAAGATTACTTTGCCGACAGCAGTGGCTATTTCAGGGGCAGCGGCCAACCCGGATTCGGGTGTTGCTGGTCGAGGGCTGACGACTAATGTAGTTGTTTCAGTATTGATGTCTATATTTAATCTTCGTCTTGGATATTGGGCCAGTAATCCAAACCCTAAAAAACAAAAAGACCAACGAAAAATTCCTGGTTATTTAATACCCGGATTCTGGGAAATGTTGCGACGAAATAAAATGAATGAAACAGCCGAATTTGTTCAATTGTCTGATGGAGGACACTTTGAAAATCTGGCTCTGTATGAATTATTTAGGCGAAGAGCAAGTCTAATAATTGTCTGTGATGCAGGTGCAGATGCAAATTATGAGTTTAGTGACTTAGCTAATGCTATTGAAAAAGCCAGGGTTGATTTTGGTGTCAAAGTTGATATCAATAAAGAAGATCTTGACGTTTTAGTACCGGCAACCAGTCCCGGTCAATCGGGTATGGATTATCCTGTCGCTGAACAGGGGTATCTGCTGGCTGATATTTTTTATGAAAATGGAGACAGTGATGTTAAACCGGGAAAACTTATTTATATTAAAACCACTTTAACAAAAGATATAAATGCAGATATTCATGGCTACAAACGGGTTAATCCTTCTTTTCCTGATCAATCGACTGTTGATCAGTTTTTTGATGAAGTGCAGTTTGAAGCCTACAGAGAACTGGGCTGGCAGATAGCGCAGGATATGCTAAAGAATGAAGATGTTAAGTTGCTTCTTTAGTGGTAACTTAAAAAGTAGGGGGTAAATACTGAATGCTCTCAGACAAAAAAAGGGCTGCAAATAGCAGCCCTTTTTTATTGTTTGCCTGAAGTAAATTAACCTTCAGCTTCAACCGGTATTAAAGTCAACTCAACGCGACGATTTTGTGCACGGCCAGTAGTCGTTTTATTGTCAGCAATGGGGCGTCCTTCACCGCGTCCTACGGTCATGACACGATCGAAACTGATTCCACCATTATCAATCAGGTAGTTACCTACGCTGGTTGCACGGTAGTAAGATAGTTTCTGGTTAGATTCGGTAGAGCCTACGCTATCGGTATGTCCGGCTACTTCGATCAGGGTTTGATTGAATTCATTTAATACTAAAACAACCGAATCCAGCACTTCACCAAAATTAGCCTGCAATGTTGATTTTCCAGTAGCAAAAGTGATATTGCCTGGCATATTTAAAATAACCTCATCACCATTACGGGTAACACTGACGCCAGTACCTTCGAGTTGATCGCGTAATTTAGCTTCCTGTTTATCCATGTAAGCACCAACGCCTGCGCCTGTTACGCCACCAACACCTGCGCCAACTAAAATCGCTTTGCGACGATCACGGCTGCTTTTATCACGGGCTGAAATATATCCAATCAGTGCTCCGATGCCTGCTCCAATAGCACCACCTTTAGTAGTACTGCTAGTTTTTTGTTCTCCGGTATAGGCATCCAGTGTTTTACAGCCAGAAACTGAAGCTGAAAGAGCAGCGATAATGGCTACGGTAATAAGTTTATATTTCATGGGGCTCTCCTAAAAATTAGATCATTCTAACAATTGAGTTTATTGAAGTCATTGGAATTAAGTAACAATATATTAGAGTTTGTTAATGTAGGTTTGTAATTCATCGGCTAAAAGTTATTGTGATTTTATTCGGTCTTAGTAAACTCATTCTGATTTATCGATACGATTATATTTTGAACTATGAATAAACGACTGGTTATTGGCCGTTTACTTCCGGTACTGATTATTGTGCTGGCAGTGAGTGCTTTTTCCTATTTGAAAGCCAGCAAACCGGAACGCAAGAAACCGGTTGCAAAGGAAAAAGTCTGGCTCATTAATGCTATATCTGTGAAGCCGGGTTCACTAGCGCCTGAATTAACCTTGCATGGTAAAGTTGAGACCCCTGCTTTGCTTAGAGCGGCAGCACCGGGAGCGGGTCAGATAACGCAGGTTCTGGTTCGTCCCGGCGAGATAGTGAAACCGGGACAGGTACTGGTTAGCATGGATGACCGTGATTTTGCCGCTGCAAATTTGCAGGCTAAAGCAGATGTTATGGATATTGATGCTCAGCTGGCTGAACTCAAAATCAGGAATTTGTCCAATGTAAAAGCTTTGGAGCAGGAGAAAAAATTACTGGACCTGGCTAACAGAGAAGTGAAAAGAGTCGAACGGTTGAAAAGTAATAATCTGACTTCTGAATCTGCTTTATCCGATGCTCATGAAATGTTGGGCAGGCAGGAACTTTCTTTGCTAGGCAAACAACTGGAAGTTGATCGTTATAAAACGACAGTCAAGCAATTACGGGCCAGGTTATCTCGTGCAAAAGCGCGTCTTGCTGAAACTAGCCTTGCAATTGAACGTAGTGAAATTAGTGCTGATTTTGCAGGTATCATCGCCAAAGTGCCTGTTTCTACGGGTGATCGGGTTCAAGTTGCAGATATTCTTGTGAGCCTTTATGCACTGGATTCGCTTGAGATTCGAGCCAGCATTCCGGCCGGTTATCAGGCTGAAATTCAAACTGCTTTAGAAAATGGTGATCTACTAACAGCCAGGGCAGAAATGTCTGGCAACCTTTTCCAGCTTGAGCTACTCAGGCTGGCCGGTGAAGCTCGTGCCGATGGCATCGATGCATATTTTAAAGTGACTGATGGTTCCAGCAGGTTACGAATTGGTAACCTTTTAAATGTAAATTTACAACGCCCTGTGCAACACAATGTGATTGCTGTTCCTTATCGGGCAATTTATGGTAACAACCGTGTTTACATACATCGTGAAGATCGCATGGTTGCGGTGGATGTGGAAGCTGTGGGTCTATTTGAAGAAGATGGCAAACCCGCATTATTAATTCGCAGTAATAATCTCCAGTCGGGAGATCAAATTATTACCACTCATCTTTCGAATGCGGTAGACGGTTTGAAAGTTAAGTTGGTGAATGAATAACGATACATTACGAACTAGGGCAGGATGCCGTGGAGAAAACCATGCAGAAGTTAGTGTTGAGTCACAAAGTAAAATAGTTGGGATTAACCTGGTGAGTAATAGAAGTTAAATGATTTTATGCAACCCAGATAAGTGTTACTTCTTCGTACACTTCGTGTCTTCGTGGTGAAAAGTCTTTAAAAAAATATATTTATCTTATAGAAAAATGAAACATAAAAACGATCTGTTAGGTATTTTTGTCAATCATAAGGTTGCACCGAATCTGTTGATGGTGATCATGATTCTGGCTGGACTGGTGGCGTTGAAGAAACTGAATGTACAGTTTTTTCCTAACTTTGAATTTGATGCCATCTCTATCAGTACCGTGTGGAGTGGGGCCAGTGCTGAAGATATAGAGCGCGCCATTACGATTCCACAGGAACAGCGTTTGCGCAATGTCGATGGTCTGGATGAAATGAGTTCTTCTTCTGCACCTGGTGTTTCCGGCATCACGCTGAACTTTGAAGAAGGTATGGACATGATTCTGGCGCTGGATCAGGTGAAGAAGCAGGTGGATGACTTCACCAGTCTGCCTCAGGATGCAGAGCAGCCCAGAGTATCTCAGAGTATTCGTTATGAATCGGTTGCCCGACTGTTGATTAGCGGGCCCAATAATCTTGATGATTTGCGCAAACTGGCGAGAAAGTTTGAGCAACAGCTACTGGATCGGGGCATCGATAAAGTTGATCTGGAAGGGTTGCCCAAAGAATCAATTTTGATTTCGGTACCTTCCGAGCAAATGTATAACCTGGGGCTTAACCTGTCACAGATCGGTGC
>Ga0233448_1001487_pt1 | contig 19428 bp, 20 predicted proteins | sample SI_124_October20_2_FD_183015 | JGI IMG/M metagenome (GOLD analysis project Ga0233448, IMG submission 183015) | Seawater microbial communities from Saanich Inlet, British Columbia, Canada - SI_124_October2016_150_MG | ecosystem: Environmental > Aquatic > Marine > Inlet | place: Canada: British... | reverse complement strand
GATTCAATTATTTATCTATCACTTTTACAAAACTGAAAAAGTTCAATTGCAGACATAACAACTAATACAAATCTTCATAGAATTGAAATTTATAGACTATTACCAAATTTACTTGAATCTGGTTTTATACTGGTATCACTAAAATGAAAAAGGAAATATTATTCCCCTGTAGATCCATCAAAAATAGAAGAAATATACTTAGAACAATTAGATAGGAATAAAGATAGTATTTTAGAGCTATCAGATATGTATTCTAGCATTGAAAAAAAACCTAAAGTCACATATCTAAACTGAGATAAATGAATGAGCTATGTTTTTTCTGACATAGTTAATAGTCTGAAAAAATGAGAGACTTTTTATAGAATCACATCAGAAATAAATACAGAGCAAGTAAATAAACTCTTGCCCAAAAATTATAGAGAAATTAGAGATAAAAAAGACCTTGAAAGATATGTAATAATGTCTGAAAAAGCTGCAAAAGTTAAGAAATGAAGATTAGAGAGAGACTTAGTCACAATACCAGAGAAATACGATGAATTTAGAGATGATGTATATATGAGTATTTATTCAAACAAAGTAGCATATATTGATTTCAAAACAAAATCATCAATAATTATAGAGAACAAACAAATAGCAAAATTCCAAGAAAAAGCTTTTAAATTGTTATTTAAAAGCTTAAAAAGAGAATATTAAATTTAAATTGACAAAACTATTTAATTATTTATAGTCTATATCAGACAAAAATCAAATTGATAGGAGAAAAAGATGAACAATCATCACATATGTCTAATTGTTGCACGTTTCAATAGCTTACTTACAAAAGATGTAAATAAAACTAGTGGTAACGAACAACAAGCAAGAGTAATTGCCACTAATTCTTTGGAGTTGTTAAAATTGGATTTTATCCGTGAAAACTATGGGACCTTAACTACTTCAGAGTTAAATCAAATAACTGAAAAAGCATTATCTGATTCTCTTAAAAAAGATTTAAGAGTGGTCATCGACTTTAACACAGGGTTTCGAACCGGTATTCCCCATAATGTAGGGCCAATTAATATCGCTGGATATCCCGATATCGAGTAAGACAATTACAATTGCAACTTTTTAAAAACACTGATTTTGATCAGTGTTTTTGAATGCGTATATTTTATTTCTTTTTTACTAACAATAAAGATCAAACAAATATAGGAATAAATCATAGTAATTTAACGAAACTAGGTACATCATCTAATATGAAAAAAGAAAGTAGTAAAACTATTATTGGGATTATTGAAAAACTAGTTATTGCTACAAAAGAATTAAGAACTGTTAATGCTCTTATCCATAAAGCCTTTGATGCAAACAAAACTAAAAATCATATTAAAAATATCCATATAAAATTTTGTTTAACAGATTCGATATCAGGGCCTCAAGCAAATGTATAGGCTAGTATACTAGTAACAAATATCATCAAGATATTCCTATTAACTAAAAGAAAAAATGGACTAGCTCACTTCACACTAGCTTGTTTAGTATAATAGTTTCAAATAGTAAAAGTCATAGTTGCTATAATCATTATTAGAGCTCATATATTAATAAAGCTTTCTCATTCATATAAAACAATTGTTCATCATATAAACATTAATATAGCTCATATTATCTGTTTTTTATTATATTCTTCTTTTCATAATAAATTAAAAACTATAAAAGCAAAAAAACTTTGTGTTAATAATAGAATTGCTGCGATCGAAGGTGAAGAATATTTTATTCAGAAAAAATATAGTAAACCTCATACTCATAAAAATAAGGCAGACATAAATGTTGGAAATAATAATTCTTTCTTTTTATATTGTTTATATAATTTTTCCTTTAAAAAAACTATAAATCAAAATAATAATGACACTCCTATTGAAAAAGCAACTAACCATAACAATGAAATTGATTCTAATGCAAAATATGTAAATATAGGGAAAAAACCTTCTAAAAGAAGGACTATTCACAATAAGATGTATCAATTTAGATTTTTAAGCATATTTTTAAAAAGGTTTTATCATAATCTAGCTAATAGCTCCCTTACTTTAGTTAGATGTAATTCTACTTCATTTTTAATAAATGTATAATCAGTTCACATATAATCTAACATTTTCCCTTCTATATCCTCTACAGAAATAACCTCTTTAATATTTTTTAATGTAAAAATTAAATTTTCATACCTTTCCGTATCTTCATCAAACCAAATATCATCTTTCTTTTTAAAATCTTTAGGAATAGTATTGTAGTCTCTAGCTTTAACTACTTGCCTTAAAAAGAATGACTTTCATTCTTCTCAATCATAATTTGTTAAAAATTCATTAACATTTAATAACATTCTATCAAAAAATCATTCAAAATAATGATACCATTCATCTGCATCAGCTAAAAACTCTTTGTCTAATATATTTCTAATACTAGAAATTATCTTATCCTTAACTTCTTCTTTTTCTATTTTGTTTCAATGATCAATAGTATCAAATAATGAATAAGTCCCCTCTTTATAAATAATACAATTGTGTCATTTAATAATATTTCAATCTTTTGCTCTCTCATCATTATCTAAAACTATAGAATGATCATTATCATCAGTTATTAATTCATACAACACGATATCTGAAAGAATTTCTTGGATTAATAACTTCTCATCAGAACTAGTTTCCAAAATTGGAATAGAAACTTTTTCATAGTGTCATATATCTAATACTTGACTAACATTTAAAATTCAATGACACATTAAAGAAACAAAGGTTTCTGCTTGCCAAGTTTTTCTTCAATTATAGCTTTTATTCTGTCACTTTAAAAAAATAGGACTATGCTCACGACTATAATTAACTTGATTATCTGGCGGATACAAATATGTAATTTTACTAGAGTTCATTATTATTCAAATTATTTTCATATATAATAAAATAATTTTAGAATAAGTCAAAAATTTAAATTTCTCTTACTCTCAAACCTGAAAAAAATAATTACATTTTCAATTATCTAATTCTATTAAATATACTCATGAAAATTGTTTTTCCTCTCAGGAGAATATATATTTATATTCAAACTTTACTGACATTTTATTTCCCTGTTCTGAAAATATCTCTAGACTTAGATGCTCTATTTCATGATTATTAATATAATTCCACTCATTTTTTAATATTTCTTTATCAGTGATCTTTTGATATGGAGTTTCATAATAAATAAAATCCTCCGTAAATAATCACAAAATAGATTCAATATCTTTTTCTAACCAAAATTGTTTAAATTTACTTAACCATTCTTCTCCCATAGTTTTTATTTTGCTGTTTTAAATAAACTTTTCCCTATAATATATAGTATTAATAATAACAATAATACTAATCCAAAATTTGATATTATTCCAAATACTTCATCAATAGTATCCCTAAAAATATAACCTAGTATCAAAAATTCTCATACATATAATATTTCTCACAATGTTATGAATAAACTGAACTTTTTAAAACTAAATCATTGTAATCAAGCTATGTAGTTTAACATAGGGCCAACTCATGTAATCAGAAATCTAGATATAAATATAGAAATAGTAGCTCTTTTTTTGAATACTTTCTCTGATTTAGCATAAAGTTTTTTTATTTTCTTTTTATTAATAAAATATTGAAAAAATTTTAGATTAAATAATTTTTTACCAAAGAAATAGGATAAAATATCTCAAATAATTACTCAGACTAAAATAATTAAAAATAATGTAAATAATTCTGATAGACTATTAGTTATAGAACCTGTGAATAATATAAAAAACATTGCTCAAAGTGGTACTCATAATTGACTTAAAAATGGCACTATAAAAAGAAATAGATATAAGTTAGATTCAAAAAATGTGGTAATAATATTAATTTCCATTTTTTGCTTGTTCAAGTGTTATTATAAAATCAGCACAATTAAGCTCATATTTAATACAATAATCTTCTAAGTCAGCATTTCTACTCCATATTCAAATTTTATTTCAAAACATTTCTTCAAGATCTATTCAGTAAGTCTTCTCTATATAATTTATAGACATCCACTTCTTAATGACCTGATCTTCTATTGGCTTTTCAAAATACTCCCTATGGTCATTAAATATAACAATATGTGCAACAAAATTATAACTAATGATTAGTAGTAATAATGATGTAAGTACAAATAAAGTTATTAATATCTTTTTTTTCATTTTTTTCATAAATTTTATTTAAAAAATATTTCTATTATTAAGAATAATACAAAAAGTAACATAATCAAGATTATTTTGAGAGCTTTTTTCTCCTAATTAAGAGCATAATTACAAAAACAAAATTCATTATCACTAAAGATAATGGGTATAAATATGTAATCAATGTATAATTAGTCAAAGCTATGATAGAGAAAATAAATTTTGTCCCGGAGAGTAGATAAGTAGACAATGTTTCCTGAAATGGCTTGTAATAACTCTTTCTAAAAGTAGGATAAAATCATAGAGCATCAACCAAGGTTATTAATAATACTGAGTACAGTGCATTATCTGTGATATACCATATAACTATTGCTAATAATGCTCACAAAAATGAAAGTTTATCGTTTTTAGATATATCTTTTTCTCATCTTTTTATAGAAACTATAAATATAAATCCTGATATGATAGCTGTGATTCAAGTTATCCAAGCTCATGGTCAAGCGTTATCTGATAATTGAGCAACAAATGCTATCAGTGTAAGCAAACACCAAATAGCCCAACTAAAAACATGAGGCTTTGTCTTTCACAAGAAAATATCTCTAATATAATGATAATATCATATAAAGGTAAGCAATATTCATATCACTAAAAAGACAATTGTATAATCTAAATTCATTTAGTTTCATTATATATTTAAAGTACTCTTATTAATATTTATTATATTAATAAAAATACAAAACACAAAAAAAGCTGGACTTACAGTGCAATGCAGTCCAGCTTTTTTATTTTAGTTTATTATAATGGTGGGTCATCCGGGGCTCGAACCCAGGACCTTCTCCTTAAAAGGGAGCTGCTCTACCAACTGAGCTAATAACCCATATATTTCAAAAGCTTGTGTATTGTATAAGAAAAAGAGACTATTGCAAGTTTTTTTTATCTTTTTCTATTATTCCTATTTCTTTATAGATAGAGGAGTAAGGCTTGGAGTTTATATTTTTCTTTTTGCCTTTAATTCTTCCCCATCGTAATAGACTATATTTGTAACTTCATTTTCTATGCTTACAAATAGATCTTCTCATATTTTATATGGAAATTTTCACTTTATTTTTAATCAATTATTTATTTTTGCTAGAACTTCTTCATTCAAAGATATAAATTCTTTATTTTTGAATAATTCTGTTAAATCCAGTGATTTAGATTCATCAAAATTATCTAAATCTTGTCATAATTTAATATCTAGTTTTCAAATCTTTGTTCTTCTTAGTTTTGTAACATATCATCATGTTCATAATAGTTCTCATAAATCAAAAGCTATGCTTCTGATATAGGTTCCAGCACTTACAGTTGTTCTAAAACTTGCTTCAGGATATTTGTAATCTAATAATTCTATACTACTAATAGTTACTTCCCTCTTTTTCATTTCAAAACTTTCTCATGCCTTTATTCTTTCTAATGCTTTTTTTCATCATAATTTCAGTGCTGAATACTTTGGTGGCACTTGAAAAATAGTTCATGTGAAAATTTTCTTTAATAATTCTTCTATTTTTTCCTTTGTAATACTATTCTCTGCTTTTTTCTGATTTTCTTCAGATATAAACTCAACTTCTGTTCATAAATCAAATGATTCTGAAACTCAATCAAATCTAACACTAAATTCATATTCTTTTGTATCTTTTTCAAAATATGGAATAAGTTTAGTGTAATTTCAAACAGCAATTAAAAGACCTCCTGTTGCCAGAGGGTCTAGAGTTCAAGTATGTCACATTTTTCTAGTATTAAGTTTTTTCCTAAGAATCCTTATTACATCAAAACTAGTAACATTTAACGGCTTATCTATTAAATAAAATCTATTCATAAAAATATATTTCTCCCTTTTTCAAAGGGAGTACCCGTAGAGGGAGGGATTAAAAAAATAAGAATGAAAGGTTAATAATCATAACTGCTAGGTGAATCAAAAAACCTAGGTGTAGTATCTATTCAAAGGTTTGGTTGCATGAATGAAAAAGATTTGAAATTATAGTATCATAAATCTAAAAATACTTTTCATGTAATATCTGATGCATCTATAAAGCTAGTTCTTCATTGTATAGCACAGCTAGAAAAACATTCTCTAGAATCAGTTGAGTGATTCCTATTATCTCCTAGAACAAAGAACTGATCTTCTCAAAGATTATATTGATGCATAGCCTTACTTCATCATACAAAAGTAAATCATTTGTTTTCTTCATTTAAATATTGTTCATCCAACTCTATGTATTCTGTATCTGTTTGTTTTTTAACATATACAATTCCATCTTCTATTTTAACAGAATCACCCGGTATCCCAATAATTCTTTTTAAAAAATACTTTTTTTCTTCACTAACATTAGGTTTAAACACAATTACATCTCATCTGTCTGGATTTCAAATCAAATATGAAAGTCTATCAACAATTATAAATTCTCTATCAAAATATGATGAATACATTGATTGTCAGTTTATTTGAAAAGGCATTGCTATAAATGTTCTAACGACAAGTACTATCACAACAATAAGTATCAAGTCCTTAAAAAAATCTATTATCTCATTTTTGTCCATTTTTCTTTCTATTAATTTCGAATTAAAACTCTGATATATTATATTGTAATATATATAATTGCAATAAAAAATTGAAAGCAATTGTATTGCTTTCAATTTTTTATAAATGATTTTATTTTTCATCATCACTTTTTAGCCAATCTGGAACTGTCATACCATCATCCCAAAGCTCAGAAGTATTATTTCATTTCTTTTTCTTTTTATCTAGTTCTTTTGTGTCAGTTTTTTTTGTTTCTACTTTTTTGCTAGATTTTGTTGTTGCTTTTTTTTCTGGACTAGTTGTTTTTTCTTTTGTTTCTAACTCTTTCTTAACTACTTCTTTTTTTGGAGTCTCTACTTTTTTTACTTCTTCTTTTTTTGTAGCTTGTTTTTTTACAATTTTATCTGTTTTACTAGTATCTACTTTTTTTGTAGTTGTTTCTTTTGTTGGAGCTTTCTTTTCTTCTACTTTTGGAGTAGATTTTTTAGCTTCAATTTTTATTTCTTCTTTTTTTGTCTTTGGTTCTTCTTTTTTTTCTACTTTTGGAGTTTCCTCTTTTTTGATAGTTTCTTTTTTTTCAATAGTTTTAGAATCACTAGCTTTTGAATCTGTTTGTTTCTTTGCTTCTACTTGTTTTGTTTCTTGTTTTTTTATTTCTTGTTTCTGTGAAACTTCTGTTTTTTCTTCTTTCTTTTCTTCTTGTTTTTTAACTACTTCTTTTTTTTCTGTTTCCTCAAAACTTCATTTTAGCCAATCTGGAATATTATCATCTACTTTTGTTTTTGTAGAATCTTTTTTAACATCTTCTGATTTAGTTGTTTTATCCTCTTTTGTAGAATCTGTTTTTAACCATTCTGGAATAGTTTTATCCTCTACTTTTGTAATTTCTTCTATTTTTTCATCTGATATTGTTTCTTCTTTTTTTATTTCTTTTTTATTTATTTCTTCTTTTTTAACTACTTCTTTCTTTTCTGTTTCCTCAAAACTTCATTTTAACCAATCTGGTACATCAGATTTTTCTTGTTTTGAATTTGCTTTATTAGATTCACTTCCCTTATTTTGATCTTTTATTTGTTTATTTTCAGGTTTATTTTCATTCTTTGCTTTATCTTGTTTTGTAGTATCTACTTGTTTTGTTTCTTCTTTTTTTGTATCATCTGCAAAATTTCATTTTAACCAATCTGGTACTTCATCAGCTTTTGCATCTTTAGTTTCTCAAATTTTAGGTTCATTAAATGAATTTTTATCTTCTAAAGGATCTTTTTTTTCTTCTTTTATATTATTACTATTATCCTCTTTTTTTGATTCATTAGTTAAAATTGGATTATTTTCTTGTAGTGGATCAACTTTTTCTTCAGATTTTATTTCTGACTTTTTATCTTCTTCTTTTAAATCTTGAAGAATATCTAGTTCCATATCTGTTGACGCGTCCTTTTTCACTTGTTTAGCTCCGGAAGTTTTTTCTATAATAAAGTCTTGGAATCAAATATTTTTATCTTTATTTACTAGTAAATAATAAATATAATAAAGTAAGATTATTAATCCAAATCATCAAATAATTATAAATAACCATTTAATTACACTCATAAGTAATCATAAAAAACTAGATGATCCTCATTCATTTTCTTCATTTACAACATTTTCTATTTCTTCTTCTGGTATATTAGCAACTCATCCATAAATTAATGTAACCAAGATAGCTTTGAAATCAGTTTTTTGTTTATTTGTCATTATCTTATCAACAGCAATTACATCAAGTATTTCTGTTCATAAAAGTTTATTTTCTTCCACATTTCAGTTATCTCTAATTGCCTCTAGTTTTGCAACTAAATCAGTATAACAATTTGATACTTCGCTAGTTACTGAATCCGTACAGACAACAGTTTCTGGGATTAAATTTTTAAGTGCATTAAATGTAATTGCTTTTTCACTTTTATCTTCTTGGTTTTCAACAAGTAAAGATTCAAGTAAATCAACTATCTCATCACCATTAGCAACTGCTATATCATATATATAACCTTCAAATTCTAATATTATATTAGTTTTTTCTCTATTATCTGACCATTCTTCTTGTAATTTTTGAACATACATTAATGCTTTTAATTTATGTTCTTTTGGTAATGCATTAACATAATCTTTTAATTTTTCTATTTTTAATTTAATACTATCAGATACTCCATCAAATATAACAGTATCCAAGTCTATAATATTTTCTTCTATATAATTTTTTACTATAGTTATATCTTTTGAATCAACTATTTCTCAAGCAGTATTTTTAACGAATACTCTAGCTTTTTGAAATTTATTTTCATTTAATACTATTTTAATAGCTTCTCATGAAGTATATGAATCTAATTTTTTATTATCCTCATCATCATCATTTCAACCATTTAAATCAGAATCATATTCTAAATCATAATCAACAACATAGTTAGTAATATCTGGTTTACTTTCTCATAGATAAACATATATTCCATCAGTTACTTTTTCTAATACTATTTCATTTTCTTCATTTAGTGAAGGATTAGAAAATACTACTAATCAAGTTTTACTTGCTAATATTCTATTTTTTACATTCTTAACTACTTTTTGTTCAATTGATTTTACCTTTGTTCATTCTGAAATTTTTAAGCTTACAACATGTGAAACTTCTTTATCAGTATATTCATGATTAAAATATTTTGTATTTTTGATAACAGTTCCATCTCATAAATCCCATTCGAAATTATCAGCTTTTCATATACTTTTATCAAAGAATATAAATTTATTTCCTATTGAAATATATCAAAAATCTGGTTTTAAAACATTTGATACATTTATAGTTAAACTCTTTGTATTAGAAAATCATTTATATTTAGCTTTTACTTTTGCATGTTTTTCTCATGAAGAGATATATGAGTTAGTAGTTACATTTGATGTAGTTTCTTTATCATAAAATCAGTCTCCATCAAAATCCCAAGAATAGTTAACTTTTTTTGTTAAATCTTGACCTAATATATTTTCAGCATTAACTGTAAAGACTACTTCATCTCAAATAGCTACAGAAGAATCATCTACTGATAACTTTATTAATGGAGTATTTAAATTATCTCAAGTTAAAGTCATAAAATACTTTGACCCTGTTATTTCTTCTGAAGTAATTCTTTCTTCATTGTTATCTTTCATAACAACAACAAAGTAATAATTTCATGTAACTTTTGGTAATACAAAACTTGTTGATGGTAATTTTGTAGCTCTGAAATCTTGTGGTTCAGAATCTATATCTGTATAATAATACCATAAATATGATTGGATAATTCAGTCTTTATCTTTTGATCAAAGTGCCGAGACATTAACAATTACTGGATCAGTTGTATCATCTATTACTCTAACATCAAGAGCAGATAAAGTTGGTTTTACATTTTTTACTTCTACATAAGTTGTACTACTATGTGTTCTACCATTATCATCACTTTTTACAGTTAATTTTACTGGAAAACATCATAGTTCATCAAATTTCTTTTGAAACTCTGAGGAATTTTTAAATGATTCATTTCCTAATTTCCATGAATATGTTAATCATGTATTTTCACCTGTAATATTAATACTTTCTTTTCATGAAAAACTTACACTATCAACTCTATTTACCATATATGCTCATTCTCATCCACATGCATTATCATCAAATGCTAAATCATTTCTCGTAGAATCTTGAACTAATATAAATGAATATGGGCTATTTGATTCTCATATATATATATTTTTTGAAAATGTATTTATTTTGTCATCAGCATCTCTAACTTTTAGTTTAACATTGAAAATACCACTTTTTACAAATTTATGTGATATATTTCCATCTTTACCTCACTGAGTTTCAGCATCTCAAAAATCCCATTCATAAAATCTAGCTTCTGGTGAATTTGTAACAAATTTAACAAAATTTTCTCTTTGTGCTACTCTAGGGAAAGCAAAGAATTCAACTGATAAAATTGATTTAACGGGTACTTTTAATTTCTTTTGTGCAGATATACTATCTGGATCTCTTACTTCTAATATAACTGAATGATCTCATATTGAATCAAAAGTAAAATATCATGTTGAACCATTAAAGTTTGAATCTTCTAATTCTACTCTATTTCCATTTATAATCCAAGTGTACTTTAATTTACCATCATCAGTATAATCTGGATCATAACTTTTGGTAGCATCGAAAAATACTCTATTTGGTTTATTTGGGAATGGTATAGAATGAGAAAAATCAGCACTTGGTGCTCTTGAATTTATATATATTATCTTACTATCTATATCCACTTCTCATGAAGGTTCAGTTACCGTCATTTTTACATTATATTTACCTTTATTTTCAAAAGAATATGTGAATAAACTTCATGCTTTTCTAAAGATGATTTCATCCTGATTTAAGTCGATAATTTCCCAAGAATAACTTAGGTCTTTATTTGATCAACTATTTTGTGCTGAAAATGTAAATTTATCTCATAAAAATCATTCTTCTAATGGTGTATTTATAGTTGCTATTGGATCATGTACATTTATTACAAATGTTCTTTCAATTTCTTTTAATTCGTTTGTTTTTAATGTTAACTTAACAGTGAATTCTCATTCTTTTGCAAAAACTACTCTTTCTACCCTTGGATCTCAAGAATATTCTCTAACTTCTCCATTTCAAAAATCCCATGTTGTTTTTATAAATTCTGAACCAGAAGTAGCTGTTGAACTAGTTGCATCAATTAATAATCAATATCTAGCCTCTTCAGGTGTAAATTTAAGTTCATTTTCATTTCTAAGTGATATAGAATTTACTTTTATAATAACAGATGCCACTTTTTCTTTTATAATAACATCCGCTCTAGAAGAAAAAGGTAATACATCAGTATATCATTTTACATTTTTATGGTCAGATGTTACATCTAAAAAGATTGAAAAGTTTCATTCCTCTTTAAATAAATGAGTAAGAGAAATATTATCACCTAATATTTTTCTCTTTCCATCTTCGTGCATCCACCATGTGTAGTTATATGAAGGAATCTTTGTCCCTGTAGGATCAGCAACATTTCATCTAAGAGTCACTGTTAATGGAGCATTTCATGTTTTTGGGAAGGCTTCAACTCTTCAACTAACTGATTGAATATTTGTTTTTTCTAAAAAATTTTCAATTGCTCATATTATTTCTGTATAGTTAGAAATATTATTTGGGAACTTTATCCCTCTTTCAATTGAAGTTTTAAGGTGATTGTAATAATTTTTGTTTGTTAAACTATCTGGTAAGTAATTGTATCATTGCTTAGCTAAGTCTCATATACGAGTTGCAGAAGCTATATTAACACTTCAGTCTAACTCAAATTTATTTCTCAAATTAAAAAATTCATCAGTAATTCTATATCTATACTCATTAAATGTTGCAGCATCTACAACTCTTAACTCTGTATAAACAGGCTCATTGTCCGCGGAGTAAGCTGGATCAGAATATGTAGTAAACATTCAGAACACAAGGAATGCAAGTACGATTTTCTTAAACATGTTTTTTTATTTGTAATTGGTTATTTGTTATATAATATCACAAAAAATATATATAAGCAAAAAATCGAAGACATAAATAAAAAAAACTGAGAAATGTATCTTCATTTTTAATTTTTGATAAAGAATTTAGTTAATAAATATACTCAAAATATACTCTTTTAATATATTTTAATTTGCTTTTTAATAATAACATGTATAATAAAAATGAAATTTAGTATTTTTTACTTAAATTTCATACATTATTTTACCATATTAACAATATATATTATGGATTTAAACAAAGCGCAGATTATAGGTAGAATTACACAAGATTTAGAGTTAAAACAAACTCCAAATGGGCAAAACGTAATGAGTTTTTCAGTTGCAACTAATAGAAACTGGACAGATTCTAGTGGAATGAAACAAGAACAAGTAGAGTTTCATAACGTAGTATTATGGTGAAAATTAGCTGAAATAGCAGATCAATATTTAAATAAATGATCTAAATTATTCTTAGAATGAAGAATTCAAACTAGAAGTTGGGAAGCACAAGATGGATCAAAGAGATATAAAACTGAAATAGTATGAGAAAATATGATAATGCTTGATTCTAGAACTGATTCTGAAAACTTCAGTAAAAAAGCAGAATCATCTTCTAATAATACTCCTGCTGTTAAAAAAACTGAATCTAAAAAAGAAGAAGAAATTTCTATCGAAGATATTCCTTTTTAATAAAAAATTATATAATAAATAACCCTACCCTGAATCCTTTCCCTAAAATTATGGAAAGGGGCTACATTTACTTATATTTTGTAGCCTTCCTCCCTAATTTTAGGGAGGAAATGCAAAGGTGGGTTATTTTTATTTTATATTCTCTAATTTATATAACTCTCATTCATCAGTAACTATATATAATTTTTCTTTATTAATATACATTTTTCACAAAGCTAGTTCTGTTTCGTAAACTAGTTTTTTTTCTTTTGTATTTGGGTTATAATATACTATTAAATCCTTATTATTAGATTCAAATCATAAATTATTAAGTATTCTTTTTTCATCTTTATTTACTAAGCCTAGATATCAATCATCAAAATGTATAAAATCAGAAAAATATGTGAAAAATTCTAAATCTTTATCATAAATTGAATATATAAAACTACCCTTGGAACTTACAATTATAATGCTATTATTTATAGTACTTTTTACATAATCAACATCAATATCTAATTTGATAGTTGATATTATTTTTGTATTATCTTTATATACAAATTTTTTATCTCATACTTCTATGTACAAATCCTTTCTTGTTCATTTAACTATATCTACTCTCAATTGGTCAGCTAATACTAGAGGAAAACTTCAGATTATATCCTCATTAAAAAATAAATCTAGACCATCTCATGATTGTTTAAAATAAGCTTTATAACTATTTTCTAGCCTGAAAACTCTGTAATTATTATTTTTTTCCTTTATTTCTTCTATTTTTTGAGTATTTGTTAATTCTTTTTCTACTATATTTCTTTTTATTAATTTTGGTTTGTTTTTTTCTTCTATTTCCTGTTCTTGTTTTTCTTTTTGTATAATTTGTTCTTCTCTAACTTTTTCTTGTTTATTTGGTATATATTTTAAATGATAATATATATATCCCGCTCATATAAATCAGATAATAATTAGTATTCAAAGTAATCTATTACTCATAGCGTAAATTTAAAAATATTAGCTATATATTAATCTCTTTCAATTTCATTGCAAAGTTTTTTCTTGATATTCAAAAAAAATCTTGTACTATTCTTTTAAACTCCTCCCACTGCGGGGCCCCCCTTTGAAAAAGGGAGAATTTAATATCTAAATTCCAATAAATGATAATAAACTGAAAAAATATAGCACTAAATATTTATAATAATATTAAATGAACAATTTCTAATCTAGAAAATAAACCAACTCTTTGAGCTATATTAGTATGAGATAATTCTTCAAGTATTAGATATATAAAACAAAAAAAGAAATGGGCTGAATATGTTGGTATAAATTTTAATCTAGTGAAATTTGAAGAAACTATAAGTGAAGTAGAATTATTAAAACAAATAAATGATTTTAACAATGATACTAATATAAGCTGATATATAGTTCAATTACCTCTTCCAAAACATATAAATGAAACTAATATAATTCACTCAATTTCTCCAGAAAAAGATGTAGATGGTTTTCATCCTATTAATCAATGAAAAATACTTATCTGAGATCATAGCGGATTAGTACCCTGTACACCTGCATGAATAATGGAAATATTTGATTCAGAATCTATTGATGTCGTTTGAAAAGTAATATGTGTAATTGGTAGAAGTAATATAGTTTGAAAACCTATTACTTCCCTATTAATAAATGCATGAGCAACAGTTATTAGCTGTAATAGTAAAACAAAAGATGTATCAAAATTCACAAAAGAAGCTGATATAGTAGTAGTTGCTACATGACAACCATGATTATTAAAAGAAGAAATGCTAAAATCTTGAAGCATTGTTATAGATGTTTGATTTACAGTAGTTGATTGAAAAATTCACTGAGATGCTGAAACTGAAAAAATAGATTCTGCGTGACACAATATTACACCAGTTCCAGGTTGAGTTTGAGCATTAACTGTTGCCTTACTTATGAAAAATACACTAAAGGCTCATACAAAATAAAAACAATAAAAAACTATTGACTTACACGCGTTTTTTAATAGAATATGTCTCGCAAGTTACAAGGATGTTTTTTGCGGGTATAGCTCAATTGGCTAGAGCATCTGCCTTCCAAGCAGAGGGTTGTGAGTTCGAGTCTCATTACCCGCTCCATTTAAAAATTTGCAATAAAAGTAGAAAGTACAAGTTTGCTACTCTCTACTTTTATTTATATACGGGTGTATAGCTCAGTTGGTTAGAGCGCACGACTGATAATCGTGAGGTCCCAAGTTCAACTCTTGGTACACCCACCATTAAATAAATAAAAAACTAAAGCTGTTTGTTTTTATTAAACAGCAGCTTTAATTTTTCGGAAACTGGCGCAATTGGTAGCGCACGCGTTTTGGGAACGCGGGGTTGTAAGTTCGAGTCTTGCGTTTCCGACCATTTGTTAAAATAAAAAAAAGACAACTTAATATTTATATTAAGTTGTCTTTTTTATTGATATATTTTCAATAGAGGTATAATGAAATAGAAAAATAACATTAACCTATATAAATATGAATAAACATGAAAAGATTAATTATATTGAATTTCCTTCTAAAGACATAGAAAAAACTAAAACATTTTTTCAATCAGTTTTTAACTGGATATTTAAGGATTATTGACCAGATTACATTGCTTTTAGTAATGAATGAATCGATGGATGATTTTTTAAAACGAATAATTTTTCAACAACTAATAATTGAAGCTGTCTAGTAGTATTTTATAGTGAAGATATATATTTAACACAATCAAAAATAATAAATGCATGAGGAAAAATAATAAAAAACCTTTTTGAATTTCCTTGAGGGTTTCGTTTTCATTTTTCTGATACAAATGATAATGAATATGCTGTATGGACAGATAAACAAATAAAAATATAGAAAAACATTATTATTTATTTACTATGAAACTCCCCAATCTCAGTTCTAATTTTATCTACGATGGTCGACCATTTGATAAACAAATAAAAAGACAACTTAATATTTATATTAGTTGTCTTTTTTATTTGCAAAATACAAAATAATCATATAATATATGTATATACATTGTAACTACACATATTATGACAACAACATTTCAAATAAGAGTAGATGAAGATTTAAAAAATGAATTTTTAATAGCCTCTAAAGATAAGTGACTTGATTGAAGTATGCTTATTAGATATTTTATGAAAAGTTTTACTAATAAACCAGAAATAGTTAATTTCGATATTAGGGATAGTTTTTTTGATTCAATGATGAATGATAGTCAAATAACTACTAAATTAGAAAAAATATCTAATAAACTTGATAAAATATGATTTTAATAAGTAAAACTTTTGAAAAATTATTAGAAAAAATCAAATCAGTTTGAATAAATGAAATTAAAATAGAAATAAATAAACATCAGTCTTGATTAGACAATTTTATAGAAATATGAAAACTAAAAAATAGAAAAGTTTTAAAATGATATTTACTTCATAAAAAAGTTAGATTATTAGTTTTATTTCAAGAAAAAAACTGAAATTATCTTCCCTTTTATATAGTAAGAAAAGAAACTAAGGATTGAAAAAATATAACTAAAGACTCTCTTAATATATTATCTTGAAAACTTGATAATATATTTGAAGATTTAGAAAATGAAGATTATAAAATTATTGATTAAATTTTTCAATCTCAGTTCTGACTTTATCTACGATGGTAGACCATTTGATAAACAAATAAAAAGACAACTTAATATTTATATTAGTTGTCTTTTTGTTTATAAATTTTTATAAATCTCTCATCTACTACCTGTTTTAAAAAATGATATAGAAATAGTATTTTCTATTATTTCATATAAAAATCTATATTTTCAAATACGTAGTCAGTATGAATTTGGTAATCAGCTAATTAATCTAATATCCAAATCATTTTCATATGGATCGTTAACTAAAAATACTAATGCTTTTTCAAACTGATCAAGAATTATCTCTCACTTATGTTTTTCTAAAAATTTAAGTACTGGTTTTTCTAGTATTACTTTATACATACTATTTAAGTGATTTTAAAAAACTAAAGGCTTCTACTCAGTCTGTTCAATGAGAACTATTTTTATATGCATTAATATCTTCAACTGTTGCCTCTTCTTTTAAAAATGACATTTTTTTCAAATTATTATAAGTATCTATACTTAAAAATACTCAAACTGGTTTATTTTGAGAAAGAACAATTTTTGTTCATACATTATTTAAAGATTTTATAATGCTAGTTGTTTTATCTCTAACGTCTGAAATTGATACATATGAATCTGCTATTATCATAATAAATATATTATTAAGTAAAATTACCAATAAATTATATGTATTTTTACTAAAAAATCAAATATTTATCTTCAAATCTCTCAATCTCAGTTCTAATTTTGTCTACGATGGTCAAGCATTTTAAAAAAATAAAAAAGCTCTTAATTAAGAGCTTTTTTATTCTAATATTTTTATGTTTAATGAGAGCCACCTGAACTAAATAATTATATTCCAAATATTTTGTCCATAACACCCCCATCGCTATCTAAAATCTTTCTAAATATATCAGGAATTTCTTCTTTTTTTCTATCACTAATCTCATGTTCTTCTCTTATAGAATTTATAAATCATTCTATGTCTTCCTTTTGTAATCTTATGCTGAAATTTTCCTCAAATTCACAATAACTTAATGATGAATTTATAGCTGAATCATGTATTGTAGCTCATGTAGGATCAATAATAACAACTTCGCCTTTATCATTAGTACATCTTGATGCTTCTCTTAATATAGTTTCTACTAATTCTATATCTCATTTTTTTGATAATATATTAGTTAAAAGATATGATATTATAACAAGATCCGTTGATTCTGAGGCTATCGGAAGGCTTCATCATACTCATCATACAAACTTGATTTTATCTTTAACTCAAAAAAAGTTTCTCAAATGTTTCTTAAGATAGTCAATATCTAATCATGGCCTACTATCCTCTAGATTACTCAATGAGAGTTTAGCATTTCATATAATTGTATTATCCTTTCTTGCTCGATTTGGTATATGTTTTGGGTCTACACTAATATAATTAACATTAGGAAATCTATTTATTAGATCTGCTGCAATTGGAGATACTCATCATCATATATCTAATACAGTTTTATCATTTAAATCTTTTTCACGTAATCAAAGATGGGTTGACGTTTCCTCAGATTTATAAGTTCCAGCTAGTCCTACGATTTTTAAGTCTTCTTCTGCATTTTTTCAGTCAAAAGCATGAAAAACTAAATGTAATCATAAAACATGTTGTTCTGCTAATAATTTATCTAAAATTCAATATTTTTCCAGTATATCAAGCTTTACTTGTATAAATTTTTCATTATTCATTAAGCTATAAAAAAATTGTTTTCACTGTGTTCAGAAGTATTCATCTAAATGATAGTAATGTGGTTTAGTTTGTTTTTCTTCCATATTAAGAATTTTTGACAAAACATATGAAAAAAATAAATGTAGTTCTTTTTTTCATCTAAAAATTTCAAGATAATAATTTAAATCACTTCTTGATAAATCTCTTTCATTAAACTCAAGACAATCATTAGTATCTATCTGCTTTTCAACTATTTTTTTAGATAAGAGCTTTGTTTTATGTTTCTGACGTTCAATAGATTGTACAAAGTCTGCATCTTCATACAGTCCAGATGGTAGCTTTTTGATTCAATCCAAGGCCTCACTTCTATCTTCTTTAGGTAGATTACTTATATATCAAGCAGTCCTATCTCTAAATCCTGCATAATAAGATAGATCTTTTATCATACTAATCTTAATATTATTATATAATATACAGCATGTTATATAATAATATTAAATTATGTCAATAGTACTTTTTTATTTGACTTATATATAATAGGATTTATAATATACTTATTCTTAAATAAATCTATTATATTGAATAGATTTTTTATTATCAAAATATATATCAAATTATACAATATGGAAATAATTCATGATTACGAGGACAATTGATGACAAAGTGATGTATATAAAGATTGAGATAGAGTCATAAAAAAATATCTATGAATAACTGAATTTCAAGCGGTTACTTACGTACACATACAGTCTCTCCTTAATGAGAAAGAAGTGGAACTAGATATTGAACCACCTATAATGATTCAAAACGATGAGATTAAATGAATTAATGTCAGTTTTTCCTTTATTGATATTGAAAGTATCGCTAAGGAAAAAGGTGTCGTTACAATTAGTTGAGATTTTATAGACTGAAATACACTTAATTCCTTGCTTACATCATGATATATTAATAAAGAAGATATATACTCTATAAATATATTGAAAAATACTATTAATGAACACCTAGAAACAAGTTTTGGTTTTGATATGTCAACATGATATATTTGAAATCAAACACACACACTAAATATAAAGGTCTTGAGATATGATCCTAAATCAAAAAAGTTAATCTTAGTCGTTACAGATATTGCATGTGAAATAGCTGATTTTATTGATAATAA
>Ga0233448_1001475_pt1 | contig 19594 bp, 19 predicted proteins | sample SI_124_October20_2_FD_183015 | JGI IMG/M metagenome (GOLD analysis project Ga0233448, IMG submission 183015) | Seawater microbial communities from Saanich Inlet, British Columbia, Canada - SI_124_October2016_150_MG | ecosystem: Environmental > Aquatic > Marine > Inlet | place: Canada: British... | reverse complement strand
GTAGTATGTAGTTTATACTAATACAACACCCACCTACACAGAAAGAATACACGTTTTACACGTTTTACACTTTTTCACTGTTTTCCGCTTTCAGCTAAAAACCTCTTAAAATCACCGATTTCCGAAAAAAACGACAGGGTTCTATTCCGATTTCAAAAACTGAGTTTTTTCCCTGTTAAATTCGTGAAAAAAATAGCTAAAAAACTCAATTTTCCCTCATGGTTTTTTATACGACTTTTCATTATATTCTGTGATAAAATGACGGGGTTGAACTGTAAAAAAGAAAAAAATAAAAGATTTTAGGTATAATTTAGACGATTTTGACGGGTTTGAATTGGGTCTAATGATAATGGAAAAAAAAATTAAAAAAGAAAAGTAAAAAAAAATTAAAAATAATTTTGATTGATAATATAAAAAGTAAAAAAAGTAAAAAAAATAAAAAAGTAAAAAAATAATAATAATGGAAGACATCAATATTACAGATGCTATTACAATTCATGCTCTTGTTCTTATTGAATTTCATAAGGAGATAAAGAAGGCTTATTATGAAGACGGAGTTAATTCAATTCCAGAAAGGGTATTGATGGTTTTTACCAATCAATATCTTTCACTAATTTCTAAGCTAAGGGAAGATACAAAAAATTTAGGTGAAAGTTTAGAGATTTTTAGAAGCGGTATGGATTTGCTAAATGCTATTAATGACAAGCAAAAATTAGCTCAAGTCATTATTTCACTTCCGCTTAGTTGATTTCTTTGTAGATTTACTACTACACTTGACAGTTTTTCTTTTAACCGTCTTTTTTGTTGGTTTGCGTGAAGTAGTAGTAGATTTGGTTGAACTCTTAACGAACCTACATTGTCCATTTGGCAATTTTTGGTATTTTCTACCGTTTTTAGCGGTATAAACAGTGGGGAGCAACTTCATTTTAAAATTTAAATCAAATAAAATAAAAAATTTTGTTTAAAAATTAGGTAAAAACTCAATCAATTTTTTTAATCTATATGAATTTTCTTTAAGCTAAAGGATTTAGTTAAAATTTCATAATACCTTTTCTAATTCCTTTTCTAATTCCTATCATTTTATGTGGAAATCTATTAGTTGAATAATCATAATAACCCTTACCCAAAATGATAGACTTCCTCTTTCTAGCTCGGCACGCTTCTTGGTATTGTGGTGGGTATGAACCGCAAGTATTACCAACAATTCTACTTCCCATTTTTTTTATTCCTCCCATTTTTTTTATTCCTCCCATTCCTCCCATTCCAAATCCAATTAACTTATGTTTGTGAAATGGGGTTGAAATAGCTCTTCTAAAAAAACTCATGATTTTTGTGAAGAAATAATAAATCAACAATTTACTTTTATTATTATTTCTTGGTTTCTCTCTTTAATTCAATTCTTTTGAAATTCCTATAATATTCAGTTGAGTGGTCATTACTTTTTTTAATAAGCATAAAAATATGTGGTTCATCATAAACGATATGACATAGCTCCCTGAATTCTTCCAAAGTTATATCATCACACAAATCACGGTGAAGGGCGGAAAGTTCATAACGCGTATTGGGCTTAAACAAATAAATTTCACTGATAGCTTCACGTAATTCAAGTGGTATTTTGTTCCATTTTTGGCTAATCAACATAATTGAAACGCCTATATTTCTACGGTTGTAGGCAATCGTTAAAAATTCTTTTATATTTTTTTCAAATAAGCTAATACAATCATCAAAAATCAAAAGGCTCTGGTGTGTGTCTTCCGCCTCTTCTTCAATACTTTCAATAAAATTTGTTTTTGCCTCATCAATAACATCTCTAATATCTTCAAGTCCAAAAACAATAAATTGGCGTTGGGGTGGTATGTGAATAGCGTCTGTAATAGAACCAAGACTTTTACTAAAAAGATAAATTTTATCAAAACACCCAAAATAACTCCCTTTAAATTTTTTATCATTAAATAAACGAAAAGCTAACGTAGTCTTCCCGCTAGCAGGCCGTCCTATAAAAGCTGAAAAAAAATTGTAAGTGGGTAATGGAGGCTTGATTTTAGAATTAAATTGGTCTGCACGCATTTTAATTCCTTTACGTGAAAAACGCGGGTCTTTTACCTTATCAACTTTTATAATAAGTTTTTCTTCCATTTTTTTCCTTCAAAAATTAATTTCAAACAAACAAAAAAGGAGATTGTTTATTTATTTAGGAACTATATAACTTTAACATTGATGAAAGCGCTGAAGCATATGGAAAACCTAGAGGTAATAATACGCTGTCAATAAATAAAGCAAATATAGCAACGTGTTTTTTACTCAGTTTTTTGAAGAAGATAATACCAAAGAAGTTTTTAGTTCTTCCTGTGTTCCATCATAAGGAAAATATGAATAGGGCATTTTAATGAATTTCATGAATTGAGCGTCTTCTTTCTTCATTACATCTGAATTCATAACTCTAAATACAGAAATATTTTTCGTTTTCACGTTCAAATAGTGAAGCAGTTCAACAGAATTAGAGACAATATAAATTTTTTCCTTTTTATGTTGTTTTCTCATATAATTAATGAACCCTTTTTGAAGCGGTTTAATATATGCGTTATAACCCTTATCACCCTCATCCTTCATTTTTTTAATTGAGTTCTTAGTGAGGCCTTCAACATATCTCAAGAAATCTTCCGCTACATCAATACAGATTTTTTCCTTATCCCGTAAAGCTGAAACAGTGAATTCAACATCAGACTGAGGAACACAAATACCAACAAGATTTGATTTCTTAAGGAGATGTGAGAGTTTGAAGCTAAGTCCAAGCTTATAAGAGGCTAACTTATCCATTTTGAAAAAAGTGAAATGAGATTTTAATCAAAAAATAAGACGATTACTTTTGTAGATCATTTTAATTTTCTTTAACTAGTCTCAAATTCATCGTAAATTGAGCAATTGTAGGCATATCATTAATTAGCTGTGAAAGTGTGAAAGTCCATCGTTTAAAAATTTCTGTAAATGAACCAAGACAAATCTCATGAGGAAGATTGAAAGTGTAGTATGCACCATCTACTGTTCCTGTTGTTGTTGTATAAACTGTATCACATGAAAAGTTAAGAATATTAGTTCTTTCGGAGGAGGATGAATAAAAACCTTGTCTATTTCCAAGGTCAGAAACTAATGAATAAGTTTGTGAAGTGTAATCTGTATCATCAAAAGCACCGAAGGTTAAGTTTGTAATATAAATCCTCCATTTACTTCCATCATTTGAACCTGTGTTTGTAGCATCATATGTCAGTGTTTCAGAAGTCCCAAAATCAAGAAAAATAAATTTTTCTTCCATTTTTTAAAATTCAAAATCAAAAATTAAAAAAAATAAAATAATAAGGTTTTTATATTTTATGATTTTATTCACTTTAATACACATTATTGTCAATTTTGAATGTCATTGCTATGTATGTGATAATAGAATACACGTAATCAATGAAATGTTCTGAATGAAGAAGTGAACGGAGTGAATAATTTTTAAGCAAAAGGTCAGCTTCTTTTCTCATCTCTGTTTGTTTTTCTTTTGTTATTTCACCATCCTTATAAGCTCCATCTGTTTCATAATAAACTATATCGTGTAATTTAGCTCCTTTATCAAGAAAATTAATTCCTTCCTGTCCTCTGACAAATGCCCGTTCATATACCTCTGTGCCAGGGCCCAAATAATTAAAAGCGGGATATTGTAATCCAAAAATTGGTTTTATTGGTTGTGTCCCATCTGGATGATATGGATGTAATTCAAATTGAGGTTTTGAAATAGTTAATTTGATGAACTTTTTTGCCACTACCATTAAAACCGCTGATGGATTTGCTAAAATACTCGTCAAATCACCAGAAGAATAAGCTTGCCATAATCTCTTGAGTGTTTCTATATTAAACCCCCATTCTCTTAAAATTTTGAATTGTGATAAGAATTGGTTAAGATAATTTGTGAGTTTTATTGAATTTTCTTTCACATAATCACGTGATTTAGTAGCAATTCTATCAAAAATATAGTTTCCTGTATATCTTTCAATCATTTTGAAAAATAATCAAATAAAAAATAAACAAAAATGAAATTACTTTTTTTGATTGTGATATTTTGGATTTAAATGACATAATTTGCTTAAATTTTTTCAACTCCATATCTGTCTGAAATTTTAATGGTATCACCCATGCTTTCTGGAAGGCGTTCAAAGAGTGCGTCATAACAAATAAAAACAGTCATTGTGCTTGCTGCGTTAATTCCACCTGATGATTTGATAACTAATTTTCCTTGTCTATCAGAAATATCTGTTCCTGCTACCATAGCTGAACCTTCTTCGTTCATTTTTTCTAAATCCACGATAATTACATCACGATTTTCCTTGTAAAGTGCTTTGTCAGTAGCTCCTCCAAAGAGAATAGTTTCCATTCTAGGTGCGTATGTTCTATCAGAAATATGAGACATAATCTTCAAATTTTCAATGACATGCGTATAAGGTAGTGTAAGAGAGGGGAAAATATGATTATGGGGGTAGTCTCGTCCATTATGAGTGAAATAAACTTCAGTAATACCTTGAAGATTGAAATTAGTAAGTGAACGAACTGCTGTAGAACTAGCAATTGTTGTATTGATTTGATTAACCAAAACTAGATAGCGTGCTGAAGAAATGGATTGTGTAATAGGTTGAGTATATTCAGTAATACCTACTCCAAGAGGGAATGTCATAACCTTAAAATTTGGAACAGAATAGCGCAAACCTTGAAGAAGAATTGTATCTCTCATTTCCTTTTCTCCTTCATCAAGAATAACATAAGGAATAATCATTTTGAGATTGGTAATTGTCTCTGTAATAGCAAAGTCTGCTGGTGCGGCGATATATTCAACAAAATGTTCTTTAACTGCCCCAAGGGTTAGTTCAAGACGACATTCAGTCAAGCCCAAAATAGGAAAATACTGCTTTGCCGTGAAAAATGGATGCGTGAAAGCAATGTCAAAATTATAAACACTTCCATATGCTCCATCTCCACCTATCAAAACGGGCTCTCCAGTAGCTACCGCACCATCAGTTTGAGTAGCTATGCTACTTGCTAATCCTTCAATCATAGAACCATAACACTGACGATATTCATATGAAGCTGAATAATCTTCCAAAATAACCTTCAAAATATTATACTTGAGAATATCATGTCTTTCACCGTTAATAATCAATGAAATTTTATTAATAAGAGAAGCCCAACCACCTTCAAGAAGAAAATCATCATGTGCTGTTGCTGTTGTGTAAATCTTAATACTTCCTTTAATTCTCATGTCTTTTCCTTCAATAGCTACTACATTACTTCCACCTTGAAGCAAATTAAATGTAATAACAGTTTCTCCCGTGCTATCTGCAATAGTATATGCGTTTTCTGGTGTAATTTCTCTTTGATATGTATGACTATCATAACAAATAGGTTTCATGGCTGTTGAATAAAACAAACCTGAAGGGGGCATTCTTGATGGAACCTTTTCAGGCATATCTAAAAAACCTCCCATTGGAAATCCTTCAGGAATTCCTCGTTCTGCTGAACCTGCTTCCATTTTTTTTATTTCAATATTTTCAATGGAAAAATTAGATAAAATTTACGAAAAGAAAATTTGTTAATTTCGTTTATAGTTTAGAGGTATTTTTTCTTTAAGTAAGGTTGATTTTAACTTTCGTATTCCTCCAAATTTAAATCTGTCATGACAGATTTACTTCTGAAATTAATTGAATTATCTTTGTCATTTATGTAATCTTTTATTTTTTTCTTTCTATTTACATCCACATCACCTCCCATTAAAAATTTTAGAGTATTGATATGACCATAAAGCCTGCTTTGTGCTGTTAATGAAAATTTGACATCATATCTTATAAGTTCTTCCATTTTTTCTAGAAAATCATCTCTCCCAAGTTTCATGTATTCTTTAGCTAAATTTTCAGATACATAATATGTTTTAGGGTCCTCAAATATATCAACTTCCTTCTTTTTCTTTTTCTTTTTCTTTTTCTTTTCACCTCCCTTTTCCTCTTTCTTTTCACCTCCCTTTTCACCTCCCTTTTCACCTCCCTTTTCCTCTTTCTTTTCTTTTTTCTTTTCCTCTTTCTTTTCCTCTTTCTTTTCTTTTTTCTTTTTTCTTTTTTGGGGTGATAACGGATTTATTGTTTTTTCTTCTTTTTCTTCTTCTTCTTCTTTTTCTTCTTCTTTTTCTTTTCCTTCTTCTTTTTCTTTTCCTTCTTCTTTTTCTTCTTCTTCTTCTTTTCCTTTATATTCTTCTTTTCCTTCTTCTTCTTTAGTTTCATCGTCAATTTCAGTTATATGGGCTTCATCTTCTGCTAATTTCCTTTCTTTCTCCCTTTTTATTCCTTCTTTCAAGTATTTTTTTGCATTAACACCAAAACCAATCCCTTCTTTGAAAGTTTTCATCAGATTTTTTAGGGCTTCACTTCCGTCGTTTCCTTTTAATCCTCTAATTTCGTTTATTAATGCCAATTCTCCTCCCTCTGTTTTTTTAGTGATTGAAATGGGTAATGAAGTTATACCAGGGGTATTAGAATAAACACGAAATCTAAAGGGTTGATTTTGATATAAACTTTCAAATCTCCCTAGTTTTGGTGATGATGTGAAAGAAGCAATGTCTTTCCCCTTTTCAGTTTCATTTAATTCCTCTTTCTTTTCCTCTTTCTTTTCCCTGGGTTTTCTTGTTCCAATCCTTCTTGTTTTTCCTATTCCTCCCAAATTAATGGTTATATCTCTTCCCGCTTTTGCTCCACCACCAATAATTGAACGAAGTTCCTTTATTTGGTCAAGATGAGAAGAATTGAGATATATTTTTTTCTTACCCCTCCTCATGAAAAATCCTTTAGTATCATGTTCCAACTTTTTAGCTATTCTAACTAACCTTGTTCTTTTCTTGTTTTTTCGTACACTGCTGATTTTAGCCTTAACTTTCTTAGCAACTCCTCTTCTAATTCCTATCATTTTCTGTTTTGATTTTTTTCTTTGAAAAATAAAAAAGAAATGAAAAAAAGATGAAATTAGTTTATTTATCCCTCCTTCTTGTTTTTAATAGGAAATCACAAGCCAACAATAACTTTTTGCAACATTTTCTTAGCTACCCCATCACTCACTTTCCCTCCTCTCTCATTAAGTGATTGTGAAAGCTTGTGCGCTTCCTTATCAAGTCCATTCTTTTTAACTCTTCCTAAAACATCATATTTATGAGCCCACCGCAAATAATGAACTCTTTTTGAACTAGGCAAAGCTTTAGCAAGTAAGAATGTAGCCCCGTAATTTACTCCAATTCTACCAACTTCCTTAAAATCGTTATTTGCTAAAGCTGAAATTAAGCGGTCGGTTGTGTCAATATTGTTTATGATTTTGTTAAGACGCGGGTCAATTCGCAACAAAACAATTATTTCGTTTAAATATGGTATTTTACTCCCCCACTTCTTTTTTATGGTATTTATTTGGTTAGCGCTAAATTTAAAAACAGGTCTTCCATATTTTTGCCAATATTTGTCAAGAGTATCATGAATTCCAATTTTCTTGAGCGCTATACCAATTCCTTTAACTCCAATATCACTAATATCATTCAGATTATGTGTAATTTCTTTGGTAATGTTGTCTTGTAATTTTTCAGCTAAATCCTTCACCCTATCAAATGGATTACTAAAGGCTTTCCTGATGAAGCTCATTTTTTCAGTGAAAGGTTTTGTCTTGTTATTTCCTTGTCAATACTACTCAATTTTGACTGTATAGGTTTTAGAAGAATTGTGAAGGCTTTTACGAATTCTACTATAATACCTTTAATATAACTTTCTTTCTTTTTCGCGTATTCTTCCTCTTTTTTTCTTTTGATGGAAAATATATCAGGATTTTCTACTACACTCACTTTAATGACTATTTCCCAGTATAATCCATTAAAGTCTAATATTTTTTCATCTTCATCTGTAATTTTTATCTCAACTGATGTAAGAACATCAGTATTAATCATGATAGGGTGTGATGCTGTTCCTTTGTGGATATATACAAATTTTCTTTCTGAGATAGTTTCATAATGCAAAATATTTTGATGAGATACCTTATCCTTTAAAGAAACCAAAGGAGAACGAATATAGAACGCTAAATCATGGTTAAGATTTATGAGTTTGGTTCCAATAAGAGGGGTAGTAGAAGTCATTATGTTTTCTTCTTCCCCCATCCCTAACAATTCCCATTGCTCAAACGTAAAAACCGCTTTTCTGTTTAGGGTGGTCGTAGAAATAGTAAGAAGATAGGTATTTTCATCAATGGTGAGTAAATACTCAATATATTCCGCGTTCTCATCATGAAGAAGAGATGTTATCATTGTCATTAGCTCTTCCCCCTCATAATTTCCATGAGTTAAAACAATTGAATAAGATGAAGGATTTGTTCCATCTTCCTCACTTTCCGTGAAGTTTATTTCATCATTTCTGTCATTAATTACATACATACTATTTGGTATAGAAAGTGCTACAACTTCCATATAAAGTTTTTCATTTGGTTCTGCCTTGAGCGGAATAGGTAAGTAGTGCCTTACATGAGAATTAAAGATTAAATTCTCACTATTATCCGGTGAAATATACAAGAAGGTGCTTTTTTCCATTGTTTTTAATTGACCAATCTCCTATTTTTTCTTTTCCAAAATATAATTCAAGATATTTTTTATAATCATCCCAATACAATTTAACAAGCTCTTTATCAGTAAATGTTGTATTTTCCCCAATAATCCCATGATAAATAAAATATTCAACGAAATCACCATAAGAAGAAGCTATCATGTAATCATCTTCCTCTTCTTCACTAATAATCCCATGATTATTTGATGTGAAATAATCAAGTAAATTCAACCATTTTTCATACGTTAAGTTCTCAAATACTCTTTCCATTTTTATTGTTTGAATAAAAAAAACAAAAAATTGAAATACTTTTATTTATTGTTTTTAATTTTGTTTAACATATTTGAAAAGTCTAAACCAAACATTTAACTTCTTTCTTGCTGACAATTCTAGCTTGTTTCAGTTGAATTTGAGGATAACCGTGATAATTGATAATAGAAATTCTAATAACAATATTCACTTTAGCCATGCTGAAAAAGTCCGTGATTTCATCTGAATTATGAACTCTTACATTTTTCTTTGCTTCATCAAAATAAGCGGTGAATTGTGATGTATTGAGAAATTCTGAAAAGGAGAGATAACAACTTTCAGTTGTTTCTGTTTTATACACTGGTTGCTTCTCTTCTTCAATCCCTAACTTTTTGAATAGCTTTTTTAGCTTCTTAAATTCTTCTTCCTCAAGCTTTACTTTGAATTTTTGCATCTCTGGGGCTTTCTCAGATTTGTGAAGGGTAGAATAAACAATAACATCTTTGAACAAAAGTTCAAGCGGAAGCGGTGTCTTTTCTTCTCTCTCTTCATCATCGTAGCTAATTCGGATGTATTCATTACCACTTTTAAGGGCTTTGACTTTCTCCTTATTAATCTTCTTAATGAAAATTTCACTGAGTTCCATTTGCTTAAGTTTTGCTGTTTTTGCTTAAAAATTCAATATAAAAATAAAATTTGGTTTTTTTCTTTTCTTTGTTTTTGTTTATGTGATTTTATTTCTTTAAGTTTATTATTTTAACTCTCAAAAACCCTTAAAAAGACCTTAAAAACCCTTAAAAAGTTGTTTTGAAAAATGAAGTTAAAACAAGCTCAGAACCTGCAAGGGTATTAGTTGAGTAAAAAACAACCATATATTCTGTATCAGCTACCAAATTAGTTCCACTATCATACGTGAAACGAGGTGTTAATTTGTTGTTAAATGAAACACCAACATCAAATTCTTCCGTTGAATATGATGCTATATTAGAACTATCACTTGATTTTTGAATTTTAGCTGTTAATGTAATATTTTGTGAAGCAAAGCTATCAAATCCAATAATACCTTCAAAATAGCTATTTTCTACATCAACAGTGTTTTTGAATTTGAAATCCCAAATATGATTACTTCCAACATGTTGAATAATAGCTGCACCTGACGGTGAAGTGTCGACAGAACCTTCAAACACCATATTGATACAAATCGGAAAAGAAGAACCCACGATTAAATCACCTGAAATATTACAGTCATTACCTATATCACAATCATATCTAATTGTTGTTTTATCATTAGACACAATCAACGCTGTTTCACTAGGTTCAAATACTCCCCATCCTGAAGAAGTTTTAATTCTAAAATCACTAGTTCCCCATCCACTCGGCATAGTTGAATAAATACATATTCCTGTATGTTCATCGTATGTAGCCCCTTCCCCAAAATAAGTAGTTGTTCCCAATTGAATTGAGCTGTGTCCCGCAATATTTGTATTTTGTGACCCGGATCTAGCTATAAGCAATCCTTTATTATTTTCCAATTTAAGAGGTTTTGTTATAACGACATCATCACCCGTAAATTTCACAATATCAACCTCAGAAATCGTTATATTAACATTTTGTAAGAAAGTAGAACCGCTCGCGTTTATTGTGAGATATTCATGATCAAAATCTTTAAAAATGTGTGTTGTAGCTAAATAATGGGCGTTTCCGCTTGTATATAAGTCAATCCAAGCACCCCCAATTGTTGATAATGTTAGCTTATCAGAAGAAGTTCTAATCATATCTTGCCCCTCTGTTGTTGTTAATTGTATAGAATTCACGGTTAGGTTGTCTGTGATAATAACATCATGTGAAAATGTTGCGGAAAGGTTAGTAATTGATAATTGAACATCGGTAGTATTTTGCCCAATTAAGAAATTCATGGTGTCTAGTATGGAATAAACATATAAATCACTACTTGAGATATTATGTGATATCCCTCCTGTTCCGTTTCTGAAATCCAAACCGTCTAGCATAAAACCTCCCATATTTACTCCTGTATTTGAAGAAAAATAAATTCCTTCATCATCTATTGTAAGTTGTGGTTGTGATGTTGTTAAATTTTCTATTTCAAAACGTGTGTATGTATTGTCATAATGTAATTTGAATTTTTCATCAATTAGTATTTCTTCCACCCCCATAGAAGTTGCGGTTAAATTACCTGTAATCATAGAAGTTGCGGTTAAATTACCTGTAATTTCTGTATTTTGTTTTAAATTTATTTTTGTTGGTGTTAGTTCAATAATTTCTGTTGCATCCATTTTCATTAATGTTGAATTAGCTGTTTCATGAGAAATAATAAAACTTGTTGTATCATCCACTAACCCGTGAAATCTTGTATAACCATTTTTATCAATCGTCATAGATTTTCTAGGGCTATCATACTCTTCTGGCCTTGTTGTCCAAATTTCCAGATGTGAAGCAGTTGAATTTGGAGTAAAATCTTCATCAGCATTACAAACAATCATTGCCGTTTTATATGAAGTTTGCGCACTTTCATCAATTAAATCAGATGAAGCAAATGAAATACATCCAATATTTCCCTGATTTCCGCCACCACTGACAATTTCTGAGAAGATGTATAAAGTAGCTACGTTATCAATTGACACGTTTGGTTGAATTGTCCCACGTTTAATCCATAAATTCCCCTGTGTTTGAACATTACCAGTTGCCGTTAATTCTAAATTTGATGAAGAGGTAATCCCTTCATCAAATGATGTTATTCCTTTCATTGTTTTTTCTCCGTAAATTGATTGGGTAGTATTTGAAATATGACCATTTTCAACTGTTTCACCAACCTCATAAACATTTGTAAGATTTTCGTGAGAAGAATAGGTTATAATTGAACTTTCTACATTTGTTATTGTTCCTGTTGTGATTTTTCCCGCTGATATGTTGTGTGTCGTCGTCAGATTTCCTGTCAGGGTTATGGATGATGAAATAGGTGATAAATAAGAAGTTGTCATGCTATAACAATTTGCTGAACCATTAACGTCTAATTCAAATAATGCTGTCTCTTTTCCTATTGCAACTTTTCTACCCTCCTGCGGGTAAATCGTGCTATCATCTCCGCTTTCAATCCAATAAGATGAAACATTAATATTAGAAATTGAATTTTCAATATCTGAAATAATCACGGTAATACTGTGTGAATTTCCGCTAAAAGCAATATCAGTAACAGTCAGGTCATCTTTCATTTCTGTTTTTCCATCTACAATTAAACCACTTTTTGCCTCAATTAAATCACAATAAATAGTTCCATCAATCAATACATCTTCTGTGATAACATTAGAAATGAGTGTTTTTACCTCTAATTTTTGAAATTTTACTTTACCTAAAATATCAGGTCTGAGACTTTCCCTGGCTGACATATTTCCTAAAACTACGTAATAATTAGCTGTTTATTTGGTTTTACAAAAATGAGTTTAAATAAAAATCTCAATTAAATCTAACGGCTTGGATTAATTAAAGTGAAAAAGTTTATTTAAATTCAATTATTGTTGCTAACAATGAGCGGAAAGACTGCAGAAAGGAGAAGGTGTAGAAAAAAACAAATTGAAGTAATTGAGGTTAGAGAAGAAGAAGGGGAAGAAGAAAATGAAACAACTCAAGATAAAATTGAAGTTGAACCAAAGATTGAAGAGGTTCCTGTTAAAAAATCTGGAAGAGGCAGAAAAAGGAAAGTTGATGATAAAGTTGAAGTTGAACAAATTGAAAAACCTAGAAACGTTCCTAAACCTAAAAAAGAGAAAAAAACAGTAAAGGAGGTTAGTAAAGAAGAAGAAGAAGAAGAAGAAGAAGAAGAAGAAGAAGAAGAAGAAGAAGAAGAAGAAAAGGTCATACCAATTAGAAAAATGAAAAGAGTTGAAATAGTTGAGTATGATGAAGAAGGTGAAATTATCTCACGTTCTCGTATTAATAGGAAAGGTAAGGGAGACGGAATAGAGGAAGAAATCAAGAAGAAACCACGAAAAAGACAACTTTCAGAAAAACAACTTGCAAACCTGAAAAAAGGAAGAGAGGTGAGAGCGAAGAAAATAGCTGAGAAGAAAAAGGGGGAGGAAGAAAAAACAAGAAAAGAAATTTATGAGAGAGTGAGAACTACCTTTGATAGTAGAGAGGTAAAAAATGCAAAATCAAAAGAAAGAAATTTACGGAGAAGAAAGGAGAAAGAAGAATTAGAGAAAAAGTTATATGAAGACGAACTTCAGAAATATCTTAATGAAATTATTGAGAGTGAAGATGAAGCTAATTCAGACGATGAAGAACTTATTCAGAGAACTTCTTCATTTCATCCATCACCAAAAGCTACTACATTACGTCATCGTTTCTGATTGTTGTTTTAAATTAAATAGTTTTCTTTTTCAATTATAAAACTAATTTCATTTTTTTCTTTTTCAATTTCATTTTGTTCCAACCCAAATAATGGAAAAAACTAAAAAAGAGAAGAGACCAGCTTTTTCACTCTTAGTGAATTGCTACAGTTTCACTGAACCTAAGGGAAAAGCAGTGAAGAAGGTTAAGTTTTTCAATCCAGAGGAAGCAGAAGAATTCTTCATTAATTTTATTCGTGATTTTGGATTGAGTAGGCTAACCATTACAAAGACAAAATTTCCTAAGAAGAAGAATTCAAAAGCTTATTCACGAACATACTTTCTTTTGCGGTATTTCATCAGGAAACACTTAAGAGAGGATGTAGAAGAATGGGTAATGCAAAATAGAAAGAAAATTAACAGAAAGAGAAGAGAAGAGGGAAAGAAAGAACTTAACTTTAAAATCAATTTTCCAAAGAAAAAAATCATTCTTGACAAGGTTACTTCAAAAACAGAGAAAATAGCAGTTATGTTATGGTGTAAAGCAAATCTTGATAAAATGACGGATGAAATGAAAGACTGTTTTCATGAGTATTATGAGCTACCCCTCTCAAAGATAAAACTAAGTAAAAAAGAGGAGAAAGAAGAAGTAAAGAAATTATTCAATATTTTGATTGATCAACATTTTCCAACAAAATCAGAGAGTAAATGATTTTGATATTATTTTTCTTAATTTGGAAATTAAAAAGTTTTCTTTTTTTAATTTAAAGACAACTCAAACTAAATTAGAAAACAAGAAACTATTATCCTTTTAATTATTTGACGATGGAAACGGCTATTAATAGAACAATTACCGCTTTTAGAAAGTTGGAACAGAAAAAAGATGTAATTCGTTCAGAAAAGGGCTTTGATTTGAGGGATAAACTTGAGAAACAATTTTCTAAACTCAAAGAAAGGAAGGAGAAATTAACAAAACTCAAGACAATTAGAAGAGATTACTTATTGAATTACAAAGATAAGAAAGAACTAAGTAAATTACTTGAAAACTATATTAAAGACCGTTCTCCGTTTCATCAAAGAACGAAGACACTTTTAATGAAATCTCTAGATTTGATGGTAGCACAACAAAAAAAGAGCAAAGCACGAGGAGGGAGGGCAAGAGAAAAAGAATTTCGTCATTTGAGGGAATTACTCAGAAATGATGGAGAAGAGATGATTAACAAAAAAGCTTTAAGTAAAAAATTACCGAAGACAAAAGGAGCTAAATTAAGTAAATTTGTAAGAGTGAAAAGGATGTTAAATCCTTGGGCTTTTCAAGATTATGATTATGAAAATCTAAAGACACATTTTCTCAAATCTATTTCAAGAGAACTCACTAAATTTCCAAAAGGGAAAGTAGTGGAAATAGTTGCTTTGGATTTGTATGAAAATCCAGGAGGAACTTTCCTTATTTACAGAAAAAGTGATAAGGAGAGAATACCAAAAGGTAAATTTGATACTGAAAAAATAGCGACAAACTTATATAGAACAACAATGAGAAATTTGGAAAGAGATGAAGATCAACAAACAGAAGGTAGTGGTATCATTTTCATTGAAAGATTGGCTATTGACATTAATATTGCTACTTTCACAGGAATAACAGGAGGTTCATACATACCCTTACCCAAAATGATAGGAGAGGGAAGAAAAAAACTATTCATTAATTTGAAGAATGAAGATAATCAGTGTTTTCGTTGGGCTTCTATTTGTTCTTTATCTCATAAAAAAATTAAAGGAAAAATAAAGGAACAAAAAGATATACTCAATTATAAAAAATTCAAAGACGAAATTGACATGACTGATATTAAATACCCAGTTAAAATTGATACGACAACCATGAAAAAAATTGAGGAATTAAATCCTTGTTATTCATGGAACATTTTTGCTTATGACCCCCAGGAAAAGACTTTTTACCCTATTTACATTACCCCTTATAATGTTAGCAGGAAGGAGTTCATTGACCTTTTCTATTATTCAAAGGGAAGAAACTCACATTTTGTAGCTATCAAAAAAATTGAGAGTTTATTTAATAAGAACAAAAATGGAGGTAAAGTTTTATGTAGAAGATGTATGACCCTTCTCAGTTCTCAAAAAACATATGAAAATCATGTGAAATGGTGTTCAGGTAATGCCCCTCAAAAAGTTGAAATGCCCGATTTAGAACATAACACAAAGAAATTTACGAAGAGAGAAGCTGAAGAAAAACTTGATTTCTGTATTTATGCTGACCTTGAAAGTTTCCTTAAAAAGGAAGAAAATGGAACTGATTTGATAACATCATTATTAATTCGTGAAACAAAACACGAAGTTGCTAGCGCTTTTTATTCTGTTGTGAGTAAGGTTAGAGAAAATAGCTATAATAGTAAGATTTTTACGGGAGAAGATTTGATGCAAGAATTCTTAAATTCATTAAGGACAGACGCTATGAGATTAGCTTCACAATCACAGAAATTCAAAGAAATAACTGAAATGATTTATAATGAGGAGGATAAGAAAAAACATTTTCATGCAAAAAGATGTAGAGAATGTGGTTGTTCATTTGATATTAAAAAGAAAGTTAGACATCATGACCATTACACGGGAAAATATATAGGTGCTTTATGTGATGAATGTAATTTGAGAAAAAGAAAAAAATACATTGAAATACCAGTTTTCTTCCATAATTTGAAGGGATATGATAGTCATCATATTATATCAACTATCTCTGATGTTTTATTGGAAGGTGATGGAATAGAAATTATTGCTGAAAATTACGAGAAATACAAGTCAATTTCATGGAGGATTGGAAGTAATGTAAAGATTGTATTTAAAGACAGTCTTGCCTTTCTTTCTTCTTCTCTTGAAAAATTGATATCAAATCTTAAAGATGGTGAAATAAACTCTAAAATATTGAAAGAGCGCTTTCCTTATTTGTTTGAGAATTATGGAAAAAAAGGGCTTATTCATCTAACAAAAAAGGGTATCTTTCCTTATTCATGGTTTGATAGCTATGATAAATTTGATTATCCAACCTTACCCCCTAAGAAGGATTTTTATGATGATTTGAATGATGATGAAATTTGTGATGAAGAATATGAGGTGGCTAAAAAAATCTGGAAAGAATTTGATTGTAAGTGCTTTAGGGATTATCATGACTTATACTTGAAAACTGATGTTATTTTGTTAAGTGATGTTTTTGAGACATTCAGGACTTTATCAATGAAAGATTATGGTTTAGACCCCGCTTATTTTATCACACTTGCTTCCTTTGCTGATAACTGCCTTTATAAATCTCACGGGCAAGAAATTGAATTAATGACTGATTATGACATGTTGTTGATGACTGAAAAAAATATTAGAGGAGGAATTAGCGTTATTAGCGGGAGATTTGAAGAGGCTAATCATAAATATTTGCCTTCCCACCTCAAAGCTAAAAAACAGGGTATGACTACTTATTATGATAAGAAAAAAGAAGAAAAATGGTTAGCCTATGTTGATGCTAATAATCTCTACGGGATTTCTATGGTTGATAAACTTCCTACTTCTGACTACAAATGGGAAGATACAAAAAAAATAAGAGAAGACTTTATCAGAAGTTATAACAAAGAGGAAAATGACAGGGGTTATATTTTAGAAGTTGATTTAAAATATCCAACATCACTCCATGATGAACACGCTGATTACCCGCTAGCGATTGAAAAAATGAAGATTGATAAATATAGCGTAAATGTCAAGAAATACATTGATGGGGAACCACCACGTTCAACTAAACTTGTTGGAACACTCTATGATAAAAAGGACTATGTTTGTCATATCTCTAATTTGAAATTTTATTTAGAACATGGACTTGAACTGGAAAAAGTAAAGAGATGTTATAGTTTTATTCATACTCCCTTCATGAGAGATTATATTCAAGGTAATACCGCTAGAAGAATAAAATCAAAGAATGAATTTGAAAAAGGATTTTATAAATTGATGAACAACATTGTTTTTGGTCGTTCTCTTCTCAACAGAAGAAACTTTGAAGATATCCGCTTAATTATTGAAGAGGAAAATGAAAAGAGAATGAAGCAGAAAATCTTGAGACTGACTAATTCACCACTTTACGAGGGTTTTAAACAAATTAATGAAAAAATGATTATCATCAAATCCAAGAAAAAGAAGGTCATGTTTAAAGAACCTATTGCTGTTGGTTTCACCATTCTTGAACTTTCTAAACTTCATATGGCTAAACTTCATTATGATGTTATGAAAGTAAAATACCCTAACCCTAGGCTAAAGTTGCTTTTTACTGATACTGACAGTTTTTGTTATTCAATTAAAACACATGATTTCTGGGATGATTTAAAGAAAGATGATAAGTTCAGGAAATGGTTTGATTTGTCAAATCTCCAACCTTCACATGAAATGTATGACGTTTCACAAAAAGCAAAACTTGGTTTATTGAAAATAGAAACTGGTTCAGATATAATGACGCGTTTTTGCGGATTACGTTCAAAACTTTACTCTTATGAAGTTATATCAAAAGATGTTCTAAAAGAGGAGAAGAAAGGAAAAGGAGTGAAAAAGAGCGTTCTTAAGAAGACACTGAGATTTGATGATTATATCAAAACATTACGAAGTGAATTGGAGGGAGGAGAAAAAACAAAAAAAATCAAAATGAAAGGTTTTAGGACTTTCTCTCATGAGATTTACACAGTATCACAAGAAAAAATAGCTCTTTCAGGTTATGATGACAAAAGATGGGTTGATAATGATTTTTCCACATTACCTTGGGGACATTACTCTATTGATGAAGATAAGGTTATTCACATCAAATGAAATTGAAACTTTAAACTATTTTAATTTAAACAAATTATTCTTTTTTATTTTTATGATGAAAGGAAGACATTAAATAATTTAAACAAAATGAGCACATCAATTCACGGAACAATTTACCAGATTACTTGCCCTTCAAAACCTAAAATTTGGCCTTATATTGGTAGCACTAAACAATCACTAAATGAAAGGCTTTCAAAACACCGTTATGATTTGAAACGCTATTTACTGGGGAAATTCAATTTTCTCTCTTCTTTCCACTTAATGAAGGAGGAAGCTAAAGGAAATAGTTTAAAAATTAGCATGATTGAAGAAGGTGAATATGAAAGTGAAACTGACTTAAGAAGAAAAGAAGGAAAACTAATAAAAAGAAGTAAATGTCAGAATAAGAAAAAAGGAAAGAAATTTCATAAGAAACTTTACGAAGTGAGAGATGGAAAAGTTAAGCGAAAACGAAAAATTAATCATAAAAATTTATTACACTGACCCGAGAATAGGGTTAAGCACGGGACAAGCTCTTTTTAAAGAGATTACAAGAAGGAACCCTTCAATAACTTATTCTGAAATCAGGAGAACACTTGCTAAAATCAGGGAAATACAAATTAATAAAAGAAAAATAAAGAAGAAGTTTTTGCGTATTACCGCTCCACCTTCATATTATCAAGCTGACCTTATGATTTTTGAACAATATAAACACCAAAAAAGGAAGAGGGGTTATATTGGTTTATTAAATGTGATTGAAATAGCTACCCGAAAGGGATATATACATCCTATAAAAAATAAAATGGCAACAACAATGAGAGAAGCTTTTAAAGAAATATTTAAACGAATAGGATTTTTACCTAAATTTATCACCTCAGACGCTGGTTCTGAATTCAAAAATAGACTGATAATTGAATTTTTTACTTCATTGAAGGTAGGATATTCATTTGCCTCAACCGCTGATAAAGAAAAAATGGGAATGATTGAGAGATTTAACAGAACTATACGTCAAAAATTTGAAAAACTCATGTTAATAAAATATAATCATGTTTGGTTTGATTATTGGGAAGATATTGAGTATAATTACAATATTGACACAACACACCACAACACTATAAGAAGAATGAAACCCGCTGAAATGACGAGAAAGGATAGTTTAGAGAAAGGAAAGAAAGATGAAGACGAAGAAGAATATTACTTCTTCTAATTTCATACAATTTATTTTTTTAATTTTGATCCAACAAACTCATTAAGATAACTCGTTCGTCTAAAAAGAGCTTTTTTCGTCTAATAAGAGCTTTTTTCGTCTAACAAAAACATTTCCCGTCTCCAAAACAGAAACTTTTCCGTCTCAGAGAAACTTTTTCGTCTCCAAAACACAAAAAAACCCATTAATTATTTACTTTTCTTTTTTAATTTTTTTTCCATTATCATTAGACCCAATTCAAACCCGTCAAAATCGTCTAAATTATACCTAAAATCTTTTATTTTTTTCTTTTTTACAGTTCAACCCCGTCATTTTATCACAGAATATAATGAAAA
>Ga0233448_1001465_pt1 | contig 19700 bp, 23 predicted proteins | sample SI_124_October20_2_FD_183015 | JGI IMG/M metagenome (GOLD analysis project Ga0233448, IMG submission 183015) | Seawater microbial communities from Saanich Inlet, British Columbia, Canada - SI_124_October2016_150_MG | ecosystem: Environmental > Aquatic > Marine > Inlet | place: Canada: British... | reverse complement strand
CAAACCGGGACCGTAAGTCTGTGGCGGCTTGCCGGGTATGTCGATACCCCGGCCCTGACGTTATCGGTTCAGCTTCCGCAGCAACGCCTTCACGAGGTCGTTGATCTCATAGAGCGGCCTGATCCCTTCGACTTCAGCGTCGGTTACGGCTCTGTTCCTGAAAACGCCCGTGGCAAGGGTGAGCCGAAGTCAGCAGCCTATCTTGCTCAGGTGGAATGGGCGTGGTCGCCGATGCACAATCGCCTCGACGCCTACTACCTGCACCGAGGTCGCAGGCACTGGGTCCTTCTCAGCCAGTACTGGGATGACAACTGGGGCAAGTGGGAGTGGGTCGATATCGGCTGCGTTCTCAGAAATGGCGTCAGCCATCATCAGGCGGCTGTTCATCTTCTGCTTGAGTACTGGAAGTCAGAGGAGGAAGACAGTGATCTGGACGAGTTCCACTGGATCAACGCCGCCGGTTGCCTGTCCGTCTCTGAGCTGATGGCTATTGCAAGGGAAGTCTGGGACTAGCTTCGCCTGACAGGGCGCTGTGGCGGCCCACACGGATTGTCACAGCATATTAGGAGCACTGTCACTGCCCAAAAAATCCATAAAGGGACAAAACGCACTAAAATGTAGTGGTTTGTCCCCTCAGTGAATAGTTATAGCCCCAGCTCTGGTCGATGCCAGTCAATGTCGACGTTGCCCGATCTGGAGTGGGAAGAGCTATTACAAAAGGGTGGTAGAGGTCATGTTAATGACAATGGTAGCCACCTGTTTTGTGATTCTTGTGACAGCCTTCGGAATTGGTGCCTCCGGAATGTGCGTACGCAACTGTTGTCCCAACCATGAACAAAGCGGCTAATGTAACAACAACCAGTTTTCTCATAGTCCATTTCCCTTTGAAGTTTGCTTCTAATTATCTGTCAGTCACTTGGAAACTGCAGATAGAATTGCAGTTGGTAGGCAAAAGAGCGGAACAACCTTTACCTGACGTATAGTTTTGACAACGGCACAATACTGATACCGACATAATCACATAACCGAAAGAAGCGCTACCTGTGGCTTTCTACTAGTACAGAACATTTAGATTCTGGATTTAACTAATCCTGATGATTTTGCTTGATCTGTGGGTCATGGTTGGCAGGAAGACCTTTTAGCGAGTGTCCAATTCTGGCAAACAGAAACCACGATGCACAATGGTTCTGGAAAACCTTGCTGGTCAAGAGTTTTAAGCCTTGCGTCCTACCGAAGAAAATTCGCAAATAGAAAGTTGAATACGACACGCGAGCTGGCATAAACAGCATTAGAACAATTAACAATTATAAAGCGTCTCATAGTTCCACTGTCATTGCGTTGATTTAGTCAGTCCAGATAGCTAGGCTTACATTCATTGGTAGCATTGCCAATTGTGACGATTGCTATATGCAATATTTGTCAATCTAAAATTGTTCGTAATTGGAGCGCCAAACATGACCCTTGAGCTCGTGAGTTGGATGGAATCGCTGTCAGTGTTCAGCGAATACCTACCTGTTGTTGTAAGGGCTATTGTTTGGGTGACAATAGCCCTAATCGGTTTTTTACCTCTCTCAATATTATGCTGGATGTTGATGAAAACTCTGGGACAAGCTCTAAGTTCCCTTATCCGCCGGTTAGAAAGCATTTCCAACGATATTTCGATAAATGCCAAGAAGGTATTTGCACGTGCGAATCGAAAGTCCAAGTCATTTAAAGATAATCATTCGATTGTAGTCGAATATAAGAACGAAAACATTTCGATAAATAGTAATCCCTTGCAGGTTGCCGTTGACGAACTTGATGCTGCAATAAAAAACGCGCCTGCGTTGATTACAGACGCAGAACGCAAGAAATCAATAATTGTCACTGAGTTGCACGGGCAACTAGACCGTTTATCTTCAAATTCAGCTGTACTTGAGCCCGTCGAGATCCCAAGTTTGGAATTCGATAAAGGGATAGAAGTAGCAAAGCGAAATGCCCTTTCAGGCCTATGGATATTTGCTTTTTTACTGCTTGCAGTCGTTGTGACAAACACCGCTCTTCTCAACACTTTCTTTGACGAATTATTTGACGAACGAGAAATATTAGGTGTGCCATATGCAATTCTTGTTGCGCTAATGTTCACCTTGATAGAGGCAGGAGCTGGCATAGTAATCGGGTACATTGAAGTTCACTCACGCAAGGACAAAAAGGACCCATTCCTCACTGTCAAAGTTTTTGCATGGTCTCTCATCCTGTGTCTCATGCTCGTCGAATTTGCACTTTATCTTTTAGTTGCAGCCCAAATGAGCGACATGGACCTGAAAGAAAGAATTGCAGATGCGGATTGGTTTGGAATTGCCATTGAAGGATATGGTTGGCTCAGTCTATTGGGCTTTGGCATAGTTGCAGGCCTATATGTATTTGGCCATATGACCAGCCGAGCTTATTTCACTTATTTCAAACATGCAGATGTTCAACGTCTCAAAAGAGATCTAGATACAAATTTCGATCTATATACCCGGACAAGAGATTTGGTCGATGGGGTTGCGGCAAAAACTAAAGAAATTGTGGACGAGCTGAGGGCCGAAAACATTGTGCTAGGAAATACAGTTGGCGTGACAGATCAAGATGTTTCCAAGCTCTCAAACATGATTGAAAGCAAGAAAAAGGTCGTAGAAAAAGTCATTAAAGAAATCGAAACCACTGAGTTCCCGGCGCCCGAAATTCAAGTGTCTCATCTGGGTCCGTCGGAGACAACATCTTTCATTCGTTTCAATTTTGTTTACCTTGCTCTTCTTTGCACTTCTGTTTTTGTCTACTTTTATGCGCTCCCAGAAGTCGTCCAATTAGGGGAAATGAAAATTAGCAGTCAACTACAGAAGTTTTCTTTTGCATTTCTTCCAATTGCACTTAGCGTCTTTAGTGGCTTTCTGATTATGAGTGAAGTGAATGTTGTAAATTTGACCGACGGGCGAATAGCAAGTTTGCACATCCAAAGAAAGGGAGTACCTTCTTATGTTCTGGTCTTTCTGCTAGCAACCACGGTCGTCACCGTCACCTATGCCTTGTGTGGAACATATCAACCTCAAGGCAGCATGGTTTCGTTCCTCATCGCATTAGCATCTGTGATTGGAGGTTTTTTCGTGGGCCGCGTAATCCTGCACGCTTTGTCTGTTTGGTACAGTGGTTTGGAGTATCTGGGTATTGTTCTGTTTGGCTGTTCACTAATATTTGTAAAATGGGCGGTTCAGGCAATCGAGATGCTAGTAGGGCTAATTCATCAATTGATAGCAAGCTTGGCCATACCAGTGGTCTGGTTTGCCAAAGAAAAATCCTAGGAGATTATTCGTGAAGCACAGCCTACTAGTTTTGTGTACGTTGCTGATGGCATTCTCTTCCCCCGTATTGGCGAAAGAAAAGGAACTAAGGTCGTATGTAATTGTACTGTTCGATTTTTCAAACTCACATTACAGGAATGAGCGTCATTCAATACTGAGGGACAGCCTTAGTACTTTGACGGCGTCAATCGTTGACAAAAAAAATGGCCCTCGCCGACCAGTAATGACAACGGTGCTTCCCATCAACGAGAAGAGTGAGGCGTCAAAAAAAGTCTGCGAATTTACAATTCTAAAAAAAGGTCTGATCAGGAAGCCGAAAGAAACAAAAAACAAGAAAGTTAATTCTGAACATTTCGAGACTTACATGACGACACTTTGTGCAAACAACGTACTGGGGATGCCAACCGCTTATGAGACAGACATCCAAGGAGCTTTGAGTTTAGCAGGACAGTTCGGGCATACGCACCCGAAGGCCCAAAAATATTTGGCAATTTTTTCAGATATGTTCGAATGGAGAGATTCTAGGATACCTGTTACCAAGAAAAACTTGAAAGGTTACAAGATCCTTGTTGTCTGCTCAAAAGATCTCAATCTTGAGCAGTCCACAAACAAACCCAAATTATGTATGGGCCAAGAAAGTAGATGGCGCCAAGTTTTTTCGCAACTTGGTGCCAGTGATACAGTATTTGTCAGGGAAGGGTCTGACTGGGGACAGCAAGTTGCGAAGGGTCTATTTAGCAAATGAGCCACATAGAAAATGACATTCCTGTTAGCGACGATGAAAGGCCAACTATAAATCTTGATGCTGAAGATCACGAGCACACGCACAAACAAGAACACGAACAAGACCCAGAGTTGCTATTCGACGCGCACGCGGTTCAAAATTCACTCAAGCGAAGCTTTCTAACAACACTGATTGTTGGAGGCACCGTAATTTTGGCACGGCCATCACTTGGTTTGGGTGGAATATCGGCCATGTTCATTGTGTGTGGTGTAATGGTTTCCTATTGGTTGTTTCAGAGAAACCGGTCTCGCATAAATGAGTCAGTAGTTGCACGCAGTGTCTTTGGAGACAGTTTTTACTATCTCGGATTTTTGTTCACGTTCATCGCACTCGTCGCAGTGATGATAGAATTAGGGTCTGATGACTTCGATATAGATTCAATTATTGGTTCGATGGGGCCGGCGCTAATCACAACAGTGTTTGGTATGGCTGTCAGGATATACCTAACTCAATTCGACCCGATTACTTCGGAACCCGAATTGGAAACATTCAACGCCGTCGGCGAGCTTTCGAGCGCCATCATGGCCGCAACTGACAAAATGCAAACGGCAATGGAGGCCGTTACCCGGTCTGCTCAAGAAGCTACTCAAGGGATGCTTGATACCAATCAGGCGCTGATTGATGAAAACATGAAGGCCAATAAACTAGCTATGGAGAAGACGGTTCGGGATAGTCAAGATGCGATAGCCGCAATCAAAGGTGGTGCCGAAGAAGAGCTGAAAACGTTTTCAAAGGAAATCAAAAATTCACGTGTTGGTGAGACGAGCAAGAAGCTTTCAGAAATTGTCGATATGTTGTCGGGATACGAGGAAATAGCGGGTCAGTTGCGAGAATTTTCTGAAAAAGTTTTGGGATCTATTTCTGAAGACTTGAACGCAGCTTTGGATGGGGTTTCAACAGCAGCCAGCACTTTGGAAAAAAGGGTGAAAACTGCAGAGAAGTCTACTGAGAATGTCGAATCAGCTAATCAAGCGCTAACAAAAGCATATGATGCCGTCGCAGAGAAATTGAGGTCGACGGAAAAGTTACAGATATCAGCAGAAGGCGTTCAGCGCAAAGTCGATGATGTTGAGTCTGAGATTAAAAAACTTACCACGAAACTTGTCATAATATCGGAAAGTATGGATCAATTTAGGAATGACACTATTTCTCAAGCAAATCTATTTGAAATTGCCATCAAAGAAGTGATGAGCTTCATTAAATCAAATAGATGAATTTTTCAAAGGTCCACGAGCGAAGATCGGAATTGCGCAACGCCAGTATTCTGGAAGTTGTCTTGGCAATAATTCTTATGCTCTTGGTATTCATCCATATAACAGATGTCAATTTCACAAGTTCTAAATTGGTGTTTCAAAAAACAATTGAAGACCTGAGGAATGAAGTTGAAGGCTTGAAGCAACTGCTGGCTGATACTCAAAGTAAAAATAGATTTTTGAGTCAAGCCAATCGGAAATTGGAAGAAAAGGTTCGATTGTTATCTTTGTTGACGGAAGGGAACGGAGGCACAGCAAATATCGCCGATGAAATCAACAAACTACATGATGAGCTTGAAGACGCTAAAAGAAAAATTGAAGATCTTGAAGCGAGCCAAAAGGGAAATGGCAAGGGTGGCAGCGGGCAGCCGCGGTGTGTTTCTGAATTTGGTCCCGTACAATGGTTGTTGGAAATTAAGGTACAAAAAGCAGGGTACTGGATCAGTTTGAAGCCGGAAGAAAAGGTCGTTAGTGACTTGTTGAAAAAGGTAGAAGGGCTCGACAAATTACAGGCCGCATCGGCATCGGGTAACCCAATAACTCCTACTCAATTCGGAAAGTTAGCGGACCCAATATATCGTTGGTCGGCCAAACAGAAGCCCTCTTGTCGATTCCGTGTTTTGGTTTGGGATAGTGAGGAGTACGACAAATATGACAATCGCAGAATTGGGCGATATTTTTACCCAAAACCGATTTGGAAATAGCTACGGGATTGAATTTGTTGCCTGATGAAGATCTAGTCAAATCAAAGAGGTTCGAAATGCAACTTTGGGAGTTGCAGCGCGATCTTATTCAGGCAGAGTATGGCCCCCTTGCCGTCAGGACCTTGGGAAAACCTTCAGATGGTATGTTGACGCGTTTAAAGTTGGAGGAGAAGAAGAAACGGTTAAAGTTTTGGAGGTCTGTCTGGTCATTCCGCTGGTTGTTTCTTCTCGCTGCAGCAGTGATCGCCACGGGAATAGGAGTTACAACAATATGGTTGCTTGCTCCCTATCAAATAGAGCGGGTGTTTCAGATGTTTCTTGCCCAAATGTTGGCTCCGTTTAGCTAGTAGGTGCTATCGACATTCTAATGTTCATTTCCCGGACACTGGATAGCAGCCTATAGAGATTAATATCTGACTATCGGATGCTCGGACCAAACACAAATTTGTGCCCACGATTATTTGATAGGTACCCAAAAAACAAAAGCCGGTGATCGATCAGTCTATCTCCAAAATTGAGTATGTACCTCTGTTCCTGTTTGAAGACTTAGGAATGCGATGCTTAGGACCATATTTCGGAATGCGATGCTTAGGAGCATATTTCGGCCCTAAAAGTAGGATATTGGAAATGAAGAGACTTCTGCGCAAATCTCTATCCTTGCTAAAAAGGGATTTTCGAACATGACTATACGCCGAGCAATCAAAATTTTTCTTGGTGGTATAATTGCTATCTGCTTGTCAATTTTTCTTCTTGTTTCCGCATTCATTCTAAAACAGTACTTTGCTCCAACCGGTTTTGAGATGCGTTCTATTGAGAAAGGATATATGTGGGGTGACCGAACGAATGAAGGGCAAACCGAAACATTTGGGTTCAATTTGAAAGAGCGCTTTGATTTGAAGTATCTGATTGGTGTTGAAGACGGCTTTGTAGATAGGTTTTCTACACATGTTTTCGAGCTGTCAGGCAACGAAATTAGATCATTTCAGAAGGTTCTCAAAGGAAACTACAACCACTCTGTCGACAAGAATTTCAGCCCGTTGTGCCGGAACAACAGATGGTCTGAAAACACCGTAAGAGAATCAAAAATTTATAAATCGGAACATTGTCGGGAAAATCAAAGCGTTGTCGCTGATTGTGTGGTTCTGCCCGGGGAGCTCAGTTCAAAAGTCAAAATCTGTCTGTTCAACAGATACGTTGAGATTTCGTGGGGTGAATCGTGACTTAAACGACAACAAAGCTGGACACACCAAGGCTTTAGCAACGCAAGTCCAAAACCACTCCACACAAAACGAGGGTGAGGATGTTGCCCGCGCTGGCAAGCTGGGGATGTGGCGGGGTGAGTTTGTGAAGCCATGGGACTGGCGGCGAGGCATCCGGCTGCAATCTGGACCAGCGACCTCAAACAAGACGTCAGCTGCGTCTGGATGCAAGATCAAGGGCAACATCAGCAAGTCAGGCAGGATATACCATGTGCCCGGCAACCGCTGGTATGACAGGACAAAGATTGATGTGGCCAAGGGTGAAAAATGGTTCTGCAGTTCTTCTGAAGCGGAAAAAGCAGGTTGGCGGGCACCAAAATAACCGCCATCCTTAACCGACGGCGACAAGATCAGGCGCCTCCTCACTCTCGAATTAGCCGCTGAAATTAGAGTACGCAGCCCAAAATCGATGCATCACCGCGAAAACCAATTGAAGGGCCTCAACGAGTACTGTTGACACCCATCAGCAACTTTGTTATCTATTGACTAGACAATAGGATTTAAGCCAATGCCCGTTTCTCATGTTGCCAAAGCGAACTCCCGAAGCTTCCCAGAAGCAAGAGAGTTTTTGCTTGCCGAAATAACGGGGCATAGCTACCCGGTTAAACACTTAATCGAGCAAGCTCGAAACAAAGGGTACATTACAAAGGGCAAACAAGGCCGTGGCGGGGGTATTGTAACGTCAAGAGATATGGCGGTTTTGCTGTGCGCAACACTGGCAGGAGACACGCCGCAAATAGCAACTGAGGCACTTGGCTCACTAATCAATACACGAACAGATACAGATATGTTGGGGACTGAGCGTCTATCCATTGACGGACTTGATGATGGCTGGTGGATGGGCTCTTTGATTGACGTCGTGTCTATATTGATTGAAGCATGCCGAAAAGACTTCCATTTCGATATTTCTGACATCTCGGTCACCATTTACCGAAGGCCAGATTTTTCGGGGCGAATTGATATTGAGAACCTTCCTTGGGAGAAACCGGAGACTGTTCACTTCCAATTGGAAGGTTGGGAAAAGCGTGACAATTCTGAAGCTGGATGCAGAATCATCAAAGCCTCATATAGCGGCGATGTCATCGGGAAAGTATCTGACTGGCTTGAGAGGCGGGAGGACCACTGATGACCACTGTCGCAATTTCTCAAGTTATTGTTCCGGTAGGCCTGAGTCGAGAGCAAGCCGCCTCCTATATTGGCATCGGCACTACATTATTCGAAGAGATGGTGAGTGACGGTAGGATGCCATCGCCAAAATGCATTAATTCCCGAAGGGTCTGGGACAGAATAGCCATTGAAAGTGCATTTTCCGAACTCCCAGTAGCTGGCGAAAACACAAAAATAAACCCATGGGACAATGTTTGATGGCTTCAAAACCAACATACGTCCGTGAATACAAAGACAGGCATGGCGTCACCAGATTAGAATTTCGCCGCAGGGGCTATAAAGGCTGGGCGCTACGACAACCACTGAGGTCTGATGAATTTTGGGAAGATTACAATGCGGCCATGGAAGGTAGAACCCCAGCCGGACACCTGATTAGGCACGGACGCAGGCCCGAACAAAAACAACCCGCCCAAAGAAAGTCTCTGCGCTGGCTAATTGAAGAGTACAAAACATCTGCTGCGTACCAAGGATTAGCACCTAGCACAAAATCTGTAAGAAATAGAATTTTGGATGGCCTTTCAATCGAGTATGGGGACTTCCCTTACTCTGGTCTTACCCAGCAGGCAGTCTTAAAACTACGCGACAAAAAATCTCATGTTCCAGAAACTGCCAATGCTTTGGTCAAAGCACTCAGACAAGTTTACAAATATGCATTGGACTACGGCTTTGAAGGCATAGAGAGCAATCCTACAAGAGACGTCGTGCCACTACGATCACATAACCCTGACGGCTTCCACGCTTGGACTACAGATGAAGTCGAACAATTTGAGCAAGCCCATCCAATCGGCACCAAAGCCCGTCTCGCTCTAGGACTGATGCTCTATGCTGGTTGTGCACGTCGATCAGATGTTGTCGTTCTCGGAAAACAGCATCTGACAAGAAACGGCAGGCTCCACTATATCCAGTTCAAGGGGCGGAACAAAAAGCCTGTACACATCGATATCAGGGTAATTGAGGAGCTTGAACAAATACTCAGTGTATCACCATGTGGTGATCTATTTTTTTTGGTCACTGAATTTGGAAGGCAGTTCACGTCGAAAGGATTTGGCAACTGGTTTAAGAAGCGCTGCACTGAAGCCAACTTGCCACATTGCTCGGCTCACGGTGTCAGAAAAGCAGCGGCGGCACGACTTGCAGAGCTAGGGTGCTCAGACCACGAGATAATGGCAATCGGAGGATGGCAGACGATCAAAGAAGTGCAGCGTTATACCAAAGGCGCACGGAAACGAGTGCTCTCTGACAGTGCTATGGACAAGGTTCAAGCGGACATAGACAGAACAAAAGTGTCTAACCTTTCTGCCGATGGCAAGAAGGTTAGACAATGACAGCGATAAAAGCGAATGATTTCAATGGTCAGGAAAAAGAATGGTGCCCGGGGGCGGATTTGAACCACCGACACGAGGATTTTCAGTCCACTGCTCTACCAACTGAGCTACCCGGGCACAGGATTGCAATACAATCCAAGTCTGTTGAAGCATCAAATTAAACCCCAAAGACCGCCGGTTTATAGGTGATATCTGAACCCCTGTCCAGAGCCTCGACGAATGTTCTTGTGCAATCGACACAAGGGGCCAAAAATGACCATTGAATCCGGGTTTACGGCGGCTTAGTGGGTCAAAGTCGAGTAACCGCGTAGTAGTCAGAATTCAGGGTCGCGCTTGTCGCCTGACTGAAAAGCGTCTTGCATGGCTTCTTCCAGATCACCTTCATCCGGTAGCTCAACCGCCGGTATGGCATAACCGCCATCCAGCCAGCGCCCCAGATCAACATCCTTGCAGCGTGCCGAACAAAATGGCTTGTGGGCTACGGCAGCTTCCTTGTTGCATATGGGACAGGTACCAGTGCGGTTGTCGTTGACAGGTGCTGTCATTCCACAAAGACCTCAAGATAGTCGGCAGAAACCTCACGCAGACTTTCGACCTGAACCCGGCGTCCAACGCGGTTGGCAAAGGCCGCAACATTGGCTTCACCCCTGTTCATTTCAGTTGCAACTGCGGCTTCGGCACGGACAACCAGAGTACCTGGCTCCGCAATCCGGGCTTCTGCTTCTGCCATGCGATAGGCGTCAGCAGCAAGGGCCTGGGTTGTCAGAACATGACCTGAGCCTTCACAGACAGTACAACCAGACATCCAGCTATCAGCCAGGGCCTTGCCCTGACGCCGCCTGGTAAAGGCCAGTAGGCCAAAATCGTCCAACGTTCCAATACGGGTGGTTGACGGATCCGACGCCAAGGCCTGCCCAAGGGCTTTGACAACTTTTTGACGGTCTTCATCTTCCCGCATTTTTAGCAAATCAATTACGATCAAACCGGCAATCCCGCGCAATCGAACCTGTCGCGCGATTTCACTGACGGCTTCCAGATTGATCGCCACCGCATTTGCCATCTTGTCGGGTCCGCGATGTTCTCCACTGTCCACATCTACGGCGACCAGGGCTTCGGTTGCCTCAATCGTGATATGGGCCCCACCGGGCAAATAAATCCGCGATGATAACAAAGCGTCGATATCGTCTTCAATACCGGCATTGGCAAACAAATCTTCACCCAGGTTAACGCCATCAAGCCGGGGGCCGTTTTCAGCAAAAGCTGACCTGGCATAGTCACGCGCCCGCGCCAAGGCAGCATTATCTGCAATGGCCACACGCCGGACACCGGACTGAGCAGCTTCTTTCACGATTTGGACGATGGCATCGTCTTCTGCCACCACTGCCGCAGGCGCTTCCAGACCTTTGGCATTTTCCTGAATGTCCAGCCACTGCTGGCGCAAGTCGCTGGCTTCCGCCTGCAAAGCCTCGGCATCACAGCCTTTCGCTGCCGTGCGCACGACATAGCCGCCTTCACCACCCTTGATGGCCTCGATCAAGCGGGTCCGTTCCTCATCGTCAGTGATTTGTCTTGAGACAGAAACACCGCCCCGACGGGGTCCGTAGACAACCAGGCTGCCTGTCAGGGTCAGATCGGCTTCCAGGCGTACGCCCTTGTCGCCAACCGCATCGGCATTGACCTGAACCAGAATTGCCTGGCCTTCGTGGACCAACTGATTGATTTCCTTGCGCTCGCCTTCGCCGCCGCGCGGATCACCATCCAGATGACGGGCTGATTCGGCGGCCAGAAAGCCATCCTTGCCAAGGCCGATATCAACAAAGGCGGCGCGCAAATGCGGTACAACACGCAAAACACGGCCCAAGTATATATTGCCAACAACACTGCGGGACTGATCTAATTCAACCCTGAAATCCAGCAACCGCCCCTGCCCCAGTCGGGCCACACGAGTTTCCCGAAAGCCCGGCTCAATCAGAATTTCGTCAATCTTGCTCATTATCTATATTCTCCAAAACCGGATAACCGGCGCCTTTTAACATTTGACCAGTCTCGAACAACGGCAGGCCAACAACCCCTGAATAGGAACCCGACAAGGCCCGGATAAACAAGGCGGCCGGACCCTGAATGGCATAACCGCCAGCCTTTCCCTGCCAGTCGAAGGTGGCGAGGTAGCCGTTGATTTCGCGCTGTGAAAGCCGCTTGAACGTCACTGAAGACATTACGACACGTAATGAAATGGATGGCCCCGCAAGTGCAATACCTGTGTACACACGGTGCCGCCTGCCCGATAACAGCTTCAGACAGTCTCTTGCTTCATCAATATTTTCTGCTTTGGGAAGAATGCGTCTGCCGCAGGCCACGACAGTGTCGGCACCCAAAACCAAGGCATCAGGATGGCGTATTGCGATCGCTTCCGCCTTCCCCATTGCCAGTCGGGCAGCAAGGGCACGGGGCGTTTCACCGGGTTGGGGATGTTCGTCTATATCCGCCGGATCAACATGATCAGGACTTACGCCGACCTGCCGCAAAAGGTCCAGCCGTCGCGGCGAGCCGGAAGCCAGCACCAGTTGCATAACAGGTATTTGCTCAACAGCTATAGGCCTGGCAGGTGCGTTCACCATCTCCAGGCTGGTCGCTTATTTGTAGCGGAAGGTGATGCGACCTTTGGTGAGGTCGTAAGGTGTCAGTTCGACCAGGACATTGTCGCCAGCCAGCACCCGAATACGGTATTTCCGCATTTTGCCGGCGGTATGGGCGAGCACTTCATGGTCATTCTCCAGCTTCACACGAAACATGGCGTTCGGCAGGAGTTCGGTAACGACACCAGGCATCTCAATCAGTTCTTCTTTAGCCATTAAATCCTCTGCTGCACCGGTCGATTTTTGGCCATCGATCGATTGCAAAATTGTCTGATAATCAGGTCTACGCGCTCTGGTCTGGCCTTGAATTTCCGGACCAAACCGTAAATTTCGTGCCGCGATGCTCTGCGGCGCATATGTTATTGGCTGAAAAGGGCAGAAAATCAAGTGTTTCTGTATTTTTCAACACATCCAAATTTACAACCTGGGTGCTGGCCCCTCTCGGAACTGGGTCAGGATGCGGTCTTCAAGGGCATCCCGCACGCCGCGATAGGCATCCAGCATGGCGTCACGGTTGCCCTGAACAATGGTGGCGTCAAAGGTATTCCAGTATTCAACCTCACAAGCCATGGTCCGGGTCATTTCGACGGCGGAATGCTGAGCCTGTGGCGACAGGGTCACAACCAGGTCGTAAGAACTGTCTTCCAGGTCATCAAAAGTTTTTGGATAGTGGCGTGAAATATCAATGCCAATTTCTTCCATGACCGCGACGGCAAAGCCATCCAGTGTACCAGTTCGCACGCCGACGGAATCCACATAGACCTGGTGGCCGAAGTACCGTTTCATCAAACCTTCCGCCATGGGAGAGCGCACGGCGTTCATTGTGCATGCAAACAATATGGCGCCCGGAAGAACTGACATGGGCGCGTCGTCAGCCCCGGATATGCAGCACGCAAATCAGCGTAAACAGCCGTCGTGCGGTCGCGTGATCCAGTTCAATTTTTCCCACAAGTCGTTCCTGTAAAAGGTCCGAGCCATCATTATGCAATCCACGCCGTCCCATATCGATCGCTTCGATCTGCGATGGTGTAGAGGCTTTGATGGCCGTGTAATAGCTGTCACAAACTTCAAAATATTCGTTCACGATCCGACGAAAAGGGCTGAGTGCCAAAATTACGCTTTTCAGAGGTTCGTCACCTGTATCCCGAATATCGAAAGCCAGACGACCTTCAACAACAGACAGGCGCAAATGGTAGGGACCTTCAAAATCGCCGACAGGGCAAAAACTGTTTTCTTCCAGCAGGTCGAAAATAGCAACCTTGCGCTCATGTTCGACTTCCGGACTGCGACGCACAACCGTGGTCTCATCCAGTTTAAAATCAACAATGCGTTCTGGTTGTTCCGGGTTTGACTGTTCCATGTTTGACTGTTCCATGGGGCCTAACCCGGATTATGCCCCAGACGGAGTGCGACGGATAAGGCGTGGGCGCCAAACCCTTCTGCTTCCGCCAGGGTAACCGCTGCCCCACCAATGCGTTGCACACTGTCTGCATCACAACGGATCAGGGATGTGCGTTTCATAAAATCCAGAACGGAAAGGCCCGAGGAAAAACGGGCGCTGCGGGAGGTCGGCAGCACATGGCTGGGGCCGGCAACATAATCGCCAATGGCTTCAGGTGTATAGCGACCGAGGAAAATCGCCCCGGCATTGCTGATCAGTTTCGAGAGCCCGTCTGCATCTTCTACAGCTAATTCAAGGTGTTCCGGCGCGACGCGATCAACCAAACCGGCAGCCTCGGAAAAGTCATTACTGACAATAATTGCCCCATAGTCACGCCACGATGCCGCCGCAACATCATGCCTGTTGAGATTTTTCAGCGTGTCCTGTACGGCAACTTCAACTTCATCCGCGTAATCCGCATCATCAGTGATCAAGATTGCCTGGGCGTCTTCATCATGTTCAGCCTGGGACAACAAATCAGCCGCAATCCATTTGGGGTCATTTTGATTGTCCGCCACAACCAGAATTTCCGAAGGCCCGGCGATCATATCAATGCCAACAATGCCAAAAACCTGGCGCTTGGCTGCCGCCACATACGCGTTGCCCGGTCCGACGATCTTGTCGACAGGTTTGATCGTGTCGGTGCCATAAGCCAATGCCGCCACAGCCTGGGCACCGCCAATGCGATATATCTCGTCAATGCCAGCCACATGGGCCGCAGCCAACACCAATGGGTGCAAGATGCCGTCTGGCGTCGGCACCACCATGACAATCCGCTTCACGCCCGCAGCACGGGCCGGAATGGCGTTCATCAAAACTGATGACGGATAAGCGGCCTTGCCACCCGGCACATAAAGACCGACAGATTGCACCGCCGTCCAGCGATAGCCTGTTTCCACACCTTGCGCATCCACATGGCTTTCACCCTGTGGCACCTGTCGGCCGTGGAAGTCTTCGATACGTTTGGCCGCGACTTTCAAAGCCGCCAGATCGTCTTCAGAAACAGTAAACATTGCAGCTTCTATTTCTGCTTTGGAAATAGCCAGCGTTTGCGGCGTTACATCCAGGCGATCAAATTTGGCCGTCAATTCAGCAACAGCGACATCCCCGCGTGCCCGCACGTCGTTAATAATAGCTGTGACGGTTTGGTTCACGTCAACGGACGCTTCCCGTTTTTGACCCAGCAGTTCGGTGAACGCAGCTTCAAAGGAAGCATCTTTTGTGGAAAGCCTAAGCGGCATTGACGGCCTCCCGAAAGCGATCAATCCAGCCAGTGATTTCTTCCGACCGGGTTTTCAGGGCTGCCCTGTTGACGGCCAGGCGTGATGTGACTTCGACCACGCGCTCGATTTCGACCAAACCGTTGGCTCGCAGAGTGTCGCCGGAAGACACCAGATCAACAATGCGCCGACACAATCCAAGGCCGGGTGCCAGCTCCATGGCACCGTTCAGGTGAATACATTCTGCCTGCACACCACGGGCGGCAAAATAACGCCGCGTAATATTGGGGTACTTGGTGGCCACCCGCACATGGCTCCAGCGGGAAGGGTCGTCCGTGCTGCTCAATTCAGCTGGCTCGGCAACCGCAATATGACAATCGCTGATTTCCAGATCCAGCGGTGCATAGACTTCCGGATAGTCAAACTCCATCAGTACGTCATTACCGGCGACACCAATTTGTGCCGCCCCAAAAGCGACAAAGGTTGCCACATCAAAGCTGCGCACCCTGATTATCGAGACACCGGGCACATTGGTTGCGAATTGCAGCTTTCGTGACGCCGGATCATCAAAATCCGCTTCTGGCTCCAGGCCGGCACGGGTCATCAGCGGGCGCAGTTCTTTCAGAATGCGGCCCTTGGGCACGGCAATGACCAGTTTGTCATCTTCGGTATTGATTGGTGTGTCTGGCATAAAATAATTACTGTTGGTTCGGAACCGGTTTATCCAGTTCGTGATCAGGTTTCGCGCGCGTCGTCCAGGGATTATCCATATCGCTGAGCACGCAATCGATACATTCGACTTCCAGCCGAATGCGGCCACCGGCAGCAAATACCAGTGTCACAAACAAATTTCCAGCGCCCAACCCCGGATCATTTTCATCGCCCTCAACTTCAATGGCCATCAGAGAGATCAAACCATCCAGATTTTCTCGCATCAAACCCTGACTTTGCACACCCAGAACGTCATTAAAATGCATGCCGGTGCGGATGCGATAATGCAGATCGCCGTCGCTGTCTGCCCCGGCCGAACCACCATCCACTTCCCACATATATCGATTGGCCGTCAGTACAAAGCGGCGCTCCTTTGGCCGCCAGGTCATCTCCCCTATGCGGGTCAAAGAGTCCTGAACGCAAGCCGAGAAAATGCCCAGACCTTCGCGGTCCATGGCCGTTAGTTTTAGTGGCTTTGCAATCTTCCCCGACATGACGTTACTCAGATTATTCCCTGATCCGTTCGATATTTGCGCCGCAGGCGGCCAGTTTTTCCACCAGGCGCTCGTAGCCCCGGTCCAGATGATAGACCCGGCTGATGACGGTTTCACCTTCCGCCGCCAGCCCGGCCAGGACCAAACTAACCGAGGCCCGCAAGTCCGTCGCCATGACGGGCGCACCTTTCAGGCGCGCCACGCCCCGCACCAACGCCGCATTGCCGTTGATTGTGATGTCCGCACCCATGCGCGTCAATTCCGGCACATGCATAAACCGGTTTTCGAAAATCGTCTCCGTTACCAGCGACGCACCGTTCGCTGTGGCCATTATGGCCATAAATTGCGCCTGCATGTCCGTCGGAAAGGCAGGATATGGGAGCGTTGTGACATCTGTTGCCTGCAGTTTTTCGCCCGTGCGCCAGGCCCTGATCTTGCCTTTACCGTCGTCATTAATTTCAACCCCAGTGCGCTCCATGGCCTCAACCACAGCACCCAAGTGGGCCGTTGTTGTGCCGGTCAAGGTCAAATCACCACCTGTCAGCGCCGCCGCGGCCATATAAGTCCCCGTCTCGATGCGGTCCGGCATAACGCTGTAATCCGCACCACCCAAGGTAGGCTTGCCCTGAATAACCAACCGGTCAGATCCCAGGCCTTCAATTTCTGCACCCATGGCAATCAGGCATTGGGCAAGGTCAGTAATCTCAGGCTCCCTTGCCGCGTTTTCCAGCACCGTTTCCCCTTTCGCCAGAGACGCCGCCATCAACAGGTTTTCTGTAGCCCCAACAGACACTTGCGGGAAACGAACGGTACCACCGCGCAAGCCACCAGGCGCCCGCGCCACAATGTAACCATCTTCCAGCTTGATCTCGGCACCCAGTTCTTCCAGGGCTGCCAAATGGATATCCACGGGCCTTGTGCCAATAGCACAGCCCCCGGGCAAGGACACCCGGGCTTCATGCTCGCGTGCCAACAATGGTCCCAGCACCAGCACCGAGGCCCGCATCTTGCGCACCAGTTCATAATCTGCGGTCGTCGAGGCAATCTGTGCCGCTGTCAGGGACAGAACCCGTCCTGCATAGCCATGAGCGCCGCCGACAGCTTCGGCATCACCGTTCATGGTCACGGTCACGCCCAGTTGGGCCAGCAAGTGAACAGTCGTGGAGATATCCGCCAGGTGCGGGATATTGGCCAGCCGCAGGGTACCTTCGGTCAACAGGCAAGCGGCCATCAAAGGCAAAGCAGCGTTCTTTGCCCCGCTAATTGCGATCGTGCCTTTCAGCGACCCGCCACCAACAATTCGTATTTGATCCATATCTTTGACTTCTGACCTGCTCTGCCCGAAAACACCCTGAGAACTGCTTGATAGCTATTTGATAGTTGCCTGGTTTTACCCCATCCCCGGTTTGATTAAAACGAGACCGGCCGATTTAGAGGCAAGTATCCGTCAATAATGGCAATTCTTTGGCCAAATCGACATAAACCCTGGAATTTTTTTCTCATTCAGGATCAATCAGTGTTTTACGGGCAGTTCGTGATGCTGCGCCGGGCGGCGTGTCTTCCCCACGCGAACGTGACTGTCCCTTGCGGCGCTTCAGATTGTCCCGCAGTTCTGATGTCAAACGATCATTCCGGGCAGGATTCCGGCTTCCAGGAACGGGTGGAAGCTTGCCATGCTGTGTCTTCCTGTCGTCAGCCACGCACAAAGTCCTTGTTTTGACGAAAAACCAGATTTGACCTAAAACATGCCTGCACGCAAAAGCATCGTCAAGACACTGGACAACCCCCTGTAGGCAAAGGGTTTTTGGAGCCCACAGATATTATTTACCAACTATTTCACGAAAGCCCTGGAAAGTGACTTGCGCGCACCGCACCCTTGTGTCACTTTCCCGCCGATTTTCCCCCGCCCTCGTAGCTCAGGGGTAGAGCACTCCATTGGTAATGGAGAGGTCGACAGTTCGAATCTGTCCGAGGGCACCATAACCGCCTCATAGCTTCATGTAACCCCCTGATATCCAACGGTTCTGTCTTGAGCCATCTGGAGGGTAGACCATGCGGAAGACCAAAGAGGCACCATTTCTGTTCCATAAAAGAGACATTTACTACTTCAGTCGTCGTGTTCCTTCTGATCTCGTGCAGCATTATCGATGTGCACGGATCACAATGTCGTTGAAGACGAGATCACTGAGAGCAGCCAAAGCCAGAGCGGCATCATTGGCTAGCAAGCTTGATCAGGACTGGTTGTCACTGAGGTGGCAAAGTACTGACGGAGAGTTCTCACGCTTCCTGTCTGATCAAGTGGACACAGCTATAATGGCGTCGTCTGCACCACTACTCTCTGAAGCTGGTCGCCTGTATGTAGGCGCAAAGCGACGAGGCAGACCGCAGACATTTCATCAGGCCGTTGATCGTGCATTATCCAGATTTATTGCTCTGGCTGGTGACAAGCCCATTGATACCTACAGCCGTGATGAAGCAAACGGACTTCGGGATGAGATGCGCCACAAAGGACTTGCCAACTCATCAATCAAACGATCATTCAATGTCATTCGTGCCGTTGTTAACTTCGTGTCGAGAGAGAAAGGGCTTGATGAGATCAGGACATTCTCTTCCATCTACTTTGGTGAAGATGATGAAGCAGGGTCCACAAAGAGATCGTCATTTAATCATGTGGACCTGACCAATATTCAGAACCAGTGCCGTGAACTGGATGATGAACCGAGGTGGCTGATAGCATTGATCAGCGATACTGGCATGCGATTGAGTGAAGCAGCCGGGCTGATCAAGGGAGACATTAAACTTGATGATGACCACCCTCATTTGATCCTGAGGCCACACACTTGGCGTCCACTTAAAACACGGGGTAGCGCCAGAACTGTTCCGCTGGTTGGGATGTCATTGTGGGCAGTTCAAAGGGCTGTTGAAGAAACGGCAACGAGCTACCTGTTCCCCAAGTATTGTGACGAACAGCGGTGCAAGTCGAATAGTGCGAGCGGAGCCCTGAACAAATGGATGTCGGCAAGAGTTCCACAAGGTTGTGTCGTTCATTCCTTCCGTCACTCTCTCAGAGATCGACTGCGTGCTGTTGAATGCGCGAAGGATATTGTTGACCGATTAGGGGGCTGGACAGTCGAGGGAATAGGAGAGACTTACGGCGAAGGTTATCCCGTATCTGTATTGTATAAATGGATGGAGAAGATTGTCTGAGCCAGCATGGTCTACCCTCCAGATGGCTCAAGACAGAACCGTTGGATATCAGGGGGTTACATGAAGCTATGAGGCGGTTATGGTGCCCTCGGACAGAGGCTGGTTCCTGTCTCAGGCACTTCATGTATCCAGAGTCCAACGTTTCCGCACCTTAGGCAAAGCCAGGTTCGATGTACAGA
>Ga0233448_1001463_pt1 | contig 19719 bp, 18 predicted proteins | sample SI_124_October20_2_FD_183015 | JGI IMG/M metagenome (GOLD analysis project Ga0233448, IMG submission 183015) | Seawater microbial communities from Saanich Inlet, British Columbia, Canada - SI_124_October2016_150_MG | ecosystem: Environmental > Aquatic > Marine > Inlet | place: Canada: British... | reverse complement strand
ACACACTCAAAGGCTTAAAAACCTAGGTATTACTATATCAATGGATGGCAGAGGCAGAGCCACAGATAATAGCTGCATTGAGCACTTCTGGCGATGCGCCAAAGTTGAGAGAATCTATTTAAATGAATATCAAAATATCAGTGAGTTAACTACTGATGTGGATGACTATATTGATTTTTATAACCATCGTAGGTTTCATGAAACATTAGACTATAAAAAGCCAGTGGACGTGTACCAAGAAAGTATAAAATTGAACCAGAATAAGAAGAAGGCTTCTTAGGATGTTCTATATAAGAAATTTTAAAAAGTTGTCAGTTGTCAGTTGTCAGAGGTTTTGGGGTGATAAAATATGTATTATTAGGTAAACAATATTTATGATGGAAAATAAACATCCGGTTATAGCTTTAATTCCTGCGCGAGGTGGCTCTAAAGGAGTATTACGTAAAAACTTGAGGGTAGTTGGTGATAAGCCACTAGTCGCATATACTATTGAATCTGCACTAAACTCATGCCGTATTGATCATGTCTATGTATCTTCTGAAGATGATGAAATATTATTGTATGCAAGTTCAATGGAGGCTTTATTAATTCGACGACCAGACGAATTAGCTTCAGATATAGCTTCAGCAGGAGATGTTGTTAGACATTTTTTTGAGAATATCCCTGAGCTGATCGTTGAACAAAATCCATATATTATTTATTTGCAACCAACATCACCAATGAGAACAGCTGAACATATTGATTCGGCTTTTGATAAAATGGAAATGCAGAATGAACATACACTTGTTAGTGTAGTAGAAATGAATAAATCACCATTTAAGTCGTTTTCCATCGATGATAGTGGTCGATTAAAATCTCTGTTTGATGAGAAATTGTCAAATGCGCGTCGTCAGGATTTATTAAAAGCATTCATTCCAAATGGAGCAATTTATATATTTCGTATGTCAGATTTTTTGGATAGAATAGGATTTCCTTCAAATGGTAGCTTATCATATATCATGAGTGAGAAAGACAGTATTGATATTGATACTGAAGATGATATTAGATATTTGGAATATATTTTGAGAGAAAAAAATGGCTGAATTTAAAATTGCTAATCGTTGGATTGGAGAAAAGCATCCTCCTGTTGTGATAGCTGAAATTGGTATTAATCATGAAGGTTCAATTGAAACTGCTATTTCTATGGCTGATGCAGCCATTGATGCTGGAGCTGAAATTATCAAGCATCAGACACATATTATTGAGGATGAAATGTCTAATGAGGCAAAGCTAGTAATTCCTGGTAATGCTGATGTGTCAATATATGAAATAATGAATCGCTGCTCATTATCTGAGAAAGATGAGAGACGTTTGATGGAGCATGTCCAAAAACGTGGTGCAATATTTATTAGCACTCCTTTTTCCCGTGCAGCAGTAGATCGATTGATAGAGTTTGATATTCCTGCGTTCAAGATTGGTTCTGGTGAATGCAATAATTATCCATTGGTTAAATATATTGCCCGTTTTGGTAAACCTGTAATTATTAGTACAGGAATGAATTCCATTGAATCGATAAAACCATCAGTTGATATTCTTCGAAAAGCAGGTGTACCTTTTGCTTTGCTTCACTGCACTAATGTATACCCAACCCCGCCTGAGTTAGTTCGGCTTGGTGCTATGGAACACTTGAAAGAAGTATTTCCAGATAGCGTTGTAGGGTTATCTGATCACACAATATCTAATTATACTTGTCTTGGTGCAGTTGCTCTTGGTGCGTCAATCGTAGAAAGGCACTTTACTGATAATATGGATCGACCAGGCCCTGATATCATTTGCTCTATGGATCCAGAAGCCTTATCAAGTTTAATAGAAGGCTCTAACACGATCTTTTTGGCTAGCGGTGGTTTCAAAGAACCTATTAAAGAAGAAGACCCTACAATTGCGTTTGCTTTTGCTTCTGTTGTAGCTATCGAGGACATAAAAGTAGGTCAAGTATTAAGCGAGGATAACATATGGGTTAAACGCCCTGGCGGAGGTGATTTCTCAGTATTGGACTATGAAAATTTATTGGGTAAAAATGCTACGACAGATATCATACGTGGGTTTCAAATCAAGAAAGCTGATATTGATTTGGATATGTAAGAATGGCTAAAACGAAAATTAAAAAGATTGTATTTTTGACTGGTACACGCGCTGACTTTGGCAAGTTAAAGTCTTTAATGCTAAAGATGCAGGATGATAAGATGTTTGAGGTACATGTCTTTATCACGGGCATGCATATGTTGTCTAAATATGGTTCTACTTGGGATGAAATCCGAAAAGTTGGATTTACTAATATATATAAGTTCATTAATCAGAACTCTGATGACAGCATGGATCATATTTTGGCAAAAACAGTTGCTGGACTTGCTGACTACGTTAAGGAGATGACTCCAGATATGTTGATTGTACATGGAGATCGTGTCGAAACTTTAGCTGGCGCAATTGTTGGTGCTCTTAACAATATCTTTGTAGCACATGTAGAAGGCGGAGAAGTTTCAGGCACTATAGATGAATTAATTCGTCATTCAGTATCGAAACTTTCACATTTTCACTTTGTTGCAAATGAAGACGCTAGAAACAGATTGATTCAATTAGGGGAGACCTCGAAAAGTATCCATATAATTGGATCTCCAGACATCGATGTGATGAATTCTCCTAACTTACCTAAATTGTCTGAAGTAAAGCGATACTATAATTTTGATTATCCTGATTATGGCATATTATTATTTCATCCTGTTACAACTGAGTTGAATGATCTTCGACGTCATGTTCGTATCTTGGTTGATCAAGTCCTTGAGTCTGGAAAAAACTATATTGTTATCTATCCAAACAATGACCATGGCACTAATATTATTGTTGAAGAATATAATCGTTTTAGTAACTTACAAAGAATCAAAGTTTTTCCATCCATGCGTTTTGAGTATTTTCTTACGGCATTAAAAAACGCTAATTTTATCCTTGGGAATTCAAGCTCGGGTATTCGAGAGGCTCCCCATTTTGGTGTACCTGCAATCAATATTGGCTCTAGACAGAATAATCGCTCAAAATGTGAGACAATCTTGGATATCGATATTGAACCAGAAATTATATCAAGCGCTATAAAACAGAGTCTCGATATGACGAGGCATACTAGTACTTTATTTGGCAATGGTAATAGTGCAGAAAGCTTTCACAAGATAGTTAAAGATGATTCATTTTGGAATAGAGATAAGCAAAAATATTTTGTAGATTTGTAAATGAAATTTGGTGAGACATTTTAAATTATAGATAATGCAAGATAATTTATTTCACTTATTAAACTGATGATGGGGTTATATGAAGACTATAGTGGTTAATTTTAACAAAATACTTTTTGGTAAGATAATTGATTTTTAAGAGTACTTCTTAGATCAATACTAGTAAAATATATTCTTAATGCATTACTTGATAGAGATTTTTAAATGCCGAAACATTTATTTCAGCCATTAATTAAATTTGGAAAACCACTAGATATGCGTTCGCTTAACCGAGACATTGGTTGGCGTATGGAGATTGCAGAAGATCAAAGAAGACTAGCTGATGCTTTAAGAAATCAATTGAATCAACAAAAATATTGCCCTATCTGCGGGCATACCCATGTGTCTAGGTACGTAACAGTTTTTGATTATCCCTATGATATATGTGAATCTTGTGGACATGTCTATTGTGCTACTCCTCCAAAAGACGATGCTGTAGGAAACCTTTATACTTCAGATTCGAAATGTAACTCGGTACAGTCAAAGATATACCTTGATGATGGATTGTTTTCAAAAAGAATCGAAGCTATAGCTAGACCTAAAGTGAACTTTGTACATAATGTTATGAGCTCGCTCAAGAAAACATCATATGGAAAATGGATTGATATTGGTAGTGGTGCAGGTGAAGTGTTATCTGCATGTGCTGATGTAGGATGGGATGCTTTAGGCATTGAAAGTGATAGAGAGGAATGCGAGTTTGCTCAGTTAAAAGGTTTGAATGTGATCAATGAGTATTTGTCCGAGGGAACATTTTCTACCCTACTAGAAAATGCACAAGTGGTTTCTTGTTTTAATGTTCTTGAGCATATAGCTGATCCACTTGAGTTTGTTAAAAACATTGCCAACGTGTTGGATGAAGGGTTCCTCGTATTTGAAGTCCCTCGACATCCATCTCTTAGTTCATTGAGTGCCGAATTATTTCCTGATATGGCATGCCGCCATATCTATCCGCCTGATCATCTCCATATTTTTTCTGAAGAATCAATAAATAAATTGTTGGCTGGAACCGATTTTACTGTAGTTGGTAAATGGTATTTTGGCCAAGACTTTTTTGATTTTATAAGTAGTGCAGGGGCAAATCAAGGGATAGGAAGCAATTCAATATGGGAGGAAATAGCCAGCGCAGCGCCTAACATACAACAAGTGATTGATGAGAAAGGTTTATCGGATACTGTAATTATAGTTGCATATAAGGATAAGAAATGATCAAAGTACTATGGATAAAGAGGGGTATTTGTCATCAAAAGCAATTTCAGGATTATAAGTAGATGAATAAAACTAGAGTTATTGCACGGCTGGATATAAAAAATGATCATGTGATTAAAGGTATTCATTTGGAAGGCCTTAGGAAAGTAGGCGTTCCTAATGATATGGCAAAAAAATATTATGATGATGGGATTGATGAAATATTATTTATGGATGCCGTTGCAGCATATTATGACCGAAATAGTTTGAGCCATGTTATTGAGGAAGCTTGTAGAGATGTGTTTGTACCATTGACTGTTGGTGGTGGAATTAGAACGATTGATGATATTCAATCAGCTTTAAATTCAGGAGCTGATAAAGTTGCAATTAATACTAAAGCTATTCAGGAACCAAGTTTTATAGAAAAGGCTTCAAAGATATTTGGCTCACAATGTATTGTTGTATCTATTGAGGCAAAAAAAATAACGAAAGGGAAGTGGGAAGCATACGTTGATAATGGTAGAGAGTCAACCGGTATTGATGTCATTGAATGGGCAAGCAAAGTGGAAGCATTAGGAGCAGGTGAGATAATGTTAACCTCCATTGATATGGAAGGAACTAAAAAGGGATTTGATATTGAGTTGAATAAAGCGGTTTCAGAAAAAGTTTCTATTCCTGTGATATCGAGTGGTGGGGCAGGGTGTAATCAGGATGTAGTAGAATTATTAACATCAGCAAATGTAGATGCAGTGGCTGTAGCATCTTTATTGCATTATAATATTTCCACTGCTGATGATTTGAAGCGTTCACTTTATGATAATGCGATTAAGGTGCGACTGTGAATTTGAAAGTAGTTATTATTGATTATGATATCGGTAATGTAAAAAGTATATGCAGTGCCTTTGAAAAAATTGGAATTGAGCCTGTATTGACGAGAGATGAAAATGAGATCTTAAATGCTGATGGTGTTGTACTTCCTGGTGTAGGTGCTTTTTCTCATGGGATGGAAAATTTACATAAATATTCACTAGTTGAGATACTTAAAGAATTTGTGAAATCAAACAAACCTTTGTTAGGTGTTTGTTTAGGTATGCAAATGTTATTTGATGAAAGCGAAGAGTTTGGGATTACAAAAGGTATAGGTCTAATATCTGGGAAAGTAATTAAAATGCCTACGAAGGATAGTAAAAATGAAAAACTACCTCATGTTAGTTGGAATGAAATAAAGCAAAAAAATATTAATTGGATTAATACGATTTTACAGAACATAAGTCAAAAAAGCGACATGTACTTTGTACACAGTTATATTGCAGTACCGCTGGATGAAAATCATATACTTTCAACAACGATCTATTCTGATTCTGAATTTTGTTCATCTGTAAAAAAAGATAATATTTATGGCTGTCAATTCCACCCAGAAAAAAGTGCCAAGATTGGCTTAAAAATAATAGAAAATTTTATCGATATTATCAAAGAGAATAAAAATGGCTGAAAAATTAGAAGCATATTATGGCTTGCCTCACGATGTGAAATTTTGTAAAAAATGTGTAATTTCAAATCAACGACCAAGTTCAACAGTTGAATTTAAGAACGAAAAAGGTGAGAAGAAAAAAGTAATTAACTTTAATGAAGATGGCGTTTGTTCTGCATGTGTATATCATGAAGAAAAAGAGACGGGTATAGATTGGAATGAAAGGGATGAGCGACTTCGAGAACTTTTATCACAATTTAAAAGTAAAGATGGTTCATATGATGTGATCGTACCTGGTAGTGGTGGTAAGGACAGTGCGTATACTGCTCACATTTTAAAATATAAATACGGAATGAATCCACTTACAGTTACTTGGGCGCCACATCTGTATACAGATATTGGTTGGAAAAACATGCAAGAGTGGATGCATACCGGTGGCTTAGATAATATTCTTTATACTCCAAATGGTAAGTTGCATAGAGAGATGACAAAAAATGCTTTTCATAATCTATTGCACCCATTTCAACCTTTTATAGTTGGTCAAAGAATTATCGGTCCTGCAATGGCTAAAAAGTTTAATGTAAAACTTGTAATGTATGGTGAAAACCAGGCTGAATATGGGAATGCAATAGAAGAAAATATAAATCCAATTATGAATATGGATTTTTTCTCTTCCGATGATGCTTTATCTATGAAGTTTGGCGGAGTATCAATGCAGGAGTATATAAATAGTGGTGAATATTCTAAAGATGATTTTGCACCATACATCGCACCAAATAAAAAAGATTTGATAGATGCCGGAATAGAAGTGCATTATTTGGGGTATTATTTAAACTGGGATCCTCAGGAATGTTATTATTATGCGGTTGAAAATACAGGGTTTGAAGCTAATCCAGAAAGAACAGAAGGTACATACTCTAAATATAGTAGTATCGATGATAAAATAGATCCATTTCATTATCTTACTACGATGATTAAATTTGGTATTGGAAGATGTACTTATGACGCAGCGCAAGAAGTAAGAAATGGCAAGATTACAAGAGAAGAAGCTGCATATTTAGTAAAAAAATATGATGATGAATTTCCAAATAAATATTTTAATGAGTTTTTGGAATATATAGATACAACGACAGATGAGTTTTGGGAAACAATGAATAAACATAGAAGTCCACATATATGGAAAGAAATTGATGGTGAGTGGAAGCTTAGACATACTGTTTGGAACGACTAATCAGTGAGTCGTATGTAGTGAAAATTATTAAAATCATAGCGTGTCTTGATGTTAAAGGTGTCCACTTCGAAGGATCACTAGTTTTGCCGTCTATGATAAGATGAGATAAGGTAACTGGATATCAGTTTCACTCTGAGAAGAGTGGTGAGCAAGGCTTTAAAATACTGAATAGGCTCATTACATAATGAAATTTTTGATTGGACATCTTTATCTTATAAAATAAGGTTAGATTAATTTATTTATGATACAACTAGCCTCTAAGGCACAATCTCTTAAATATGTTGAATCTAGATTACAGCAATTTAAGGTGCCAGAATTACTGTTCTTTAAAGCAGAATTATTTAAGGAAAGCCCTTTATTAATAATTGATGAAATTAAAGACTTTTTTCAGGGACGTGTTGTCATAATTCGTTCTTCAGCAGCTGATGAGGATGGTGAATCTAACGCGGCGGCTGGCGAATATGATTCAGTCTTAAATGTAGCATCTGATAATGAAGTTATGATTATTTCTGCAGTTAATAGCGTAATTACTAGTTTTGAAAGAAAAAGGCCTTGTCATGAAAATGACGAGTTCATAGTTCAGGAAATGGTACAAAATACGAGTATGAGTGGTGTTATATTTACCCATGACTTAAATACTGGTGCCCCATATTATGTAATAAACTACGATGATGTGTCGGGTCTTACTGATACGGTAACTTCTGGAGGAGGCGAATACTCTAATCGTACTTTATATGTGCATCGTAGCTCTCTAGACTCTCTTCGTTCAGATCGCTTTTTAAATTTGTTGCATGCAATTCAGGAATTAGAACAGGTTATGGATAGCCAGTTTCTTGATGTTGAGTTTGCGATGAGCGAAGAGCAAATACCATATCTATTGCAGGTTCGCGCTATCACCACGCAGCCAAATTGGAATAGGGCTGTTTCTAAACGAATTGATGCCACCCTGAAAGGTGTACAGTCATGTGCTAGAGAACGGTTTAAACGATCATTTGGAGTTTTTGGTAAAACAACTGTTTTAGGCCAAATGCCTGACTGGAATCCGGTTGAAATGATTGGCAGGGCGCCACGGGCATTGGCATTTTCACTTTATAAAATGCTTATCACTGATAATGCATGGCGTACAGCAAGAGAAATAATGGGCTATGCTGTTCCTACAGGTAAGCCATTAATGATCTCATTAGCTGGCCAACCCTATATAGATACGCGTCTTAGTTTTCATTCATACTTACCAGCTAGCCTATCACCAACTATTTCTGAAAAACTAGTGAATATTTGGGTAGACCATCTTAAATCTAATCCAGAATTACATGATAAAGTTGAATTTGACGTGGCGATAACAACTTATAGTTTTGATATTGATGAAAAAATCAATAAATTAGTTGGTGATGAGTTAGATGCTTCAGAGAAAATTGAGTTCAAGCAGGCATTACATCAGCAGACCAGTAACTTACTGAAAGGTGAGGGTGACTTTAGCATCAGTGCAGCACTAAATAGAATCGACGAATTAACTCTTAAGCAAGCCGAATATGAAGAAAATGATTCTGGTTGCGATCTCTCAGCACTCTTCACTATGATTGATGATTGTATCCGGCTAGGTACAATTCCATTCTCAATTTTGGCAAGGCATGGCTTCATCGCCCGTACTATTCTCTTGTCACTGCATCAACGTGGTATTTTAATAAAGGATGATGTTAATAAAATTCAGGCAAGCGTACGAACAGTAGCTAGTGAATTAGTTGATGATATGCAACTCCTGCAACTCGGCACCTTATCTCGCAGTGACTTTATGGCTAAGTATGGACATTTGCGTCCTGGTACCTATGATATTTTGACTCATCGTTATGATCAAATGCTCGATTTTGGCAATCATAAATCTGCTATTAACCCTGAACAGCCATCAATTCAGTTTGAATTATCTACAGAGCAGAACCAAGAAATCGATAAACTTCTTGAAGAAGAAGGGTTTCTTGGAATTAATGCTAATTTATTAATGGAATATGTTCGAAATGCCATCGTTGGAAGGGAGTACGGTAAGTTTGTTTTTACGCGATCAGTGAGCGCGATACTTGAAGTTATTGCTGAATATGGAGAGGGGCATGGTTTGAGTCGGGATGAAATGTCCCATATTCCGGTTAACGATCTTTTGGACGTAACTATGAAAAGTTGTGAAGAGAATATTGAACAGCACCTGCGCAATATCTCAGAAAAGGCGGTTGGGCAGCACACATTAAGTGTAGCTATACGGCTACCACAAGTACTGTTTGACGAAGCTGGTATTCATATTGTTCCTTTCCAAGTTAGCCATCCAAATTTTATTACTCACAAGAAAATTACCGCATTTAGTATTACGGTGAGTGTTGATAGTGAGGTGCCATCTTTGAATGGCAAGATTGTGTTAATTGAGAATGCTGATCCCGGATTTGACTGGATATTTGCACAAAATATTGGTGGCTTAATTACTAAGTATGGTGGTACTAACTCGCACATGGCAATTCGCTGTGCAGAATTTGAAATTCCCGCAGCTATAGGCTGTGGTGAACAACGTTTTGAAGAACTTCTGAGTTCTAATCAGATTCTTCTTGATTGTGCTGCTGGATTGATTAATCCATTACATTAAAAGGGTTTATTATGGTTGTTTGGATTATCGGTCTTTCTGGCACAGGCAAAACTACCTTGGCTACTGAGATAGTTATAAAAACTAAGATTGAGGCAAATAATACTGTTTTAGTCGATGGTGACGTGATTCGTGACATATTTGGCAATGATCTAGGATACACAATGGAGGATCGCTTAAAAAATGCAGAACGAATTTGTCAGTTGTGCAAGTTTCTTGATGATCAAGGGATAAATGTAGTGTGTGCTATTTTGTCAATATTTCCTGAGACAAGAGCATGGAATCGAGAAAACATTAACAATTATTATGAAGTATTTATCGACACTCCAATGATAACCCTTGTTTCACGAGATTCGAAAGGAATATATGGAAAGTATAACCGAGGTGAAATTTCAGAGGTGGCTGGTATGGATATCGATTTCCCTCAACCTGTTAATGCTGATCTTGTTATCAACAACTATAAATCTCTCGATGATTTATTGAGTTATGCAGAACCAATTGTAGATAAAATCATGGGTCGGTTATGATTGATTATGAATATACGCAGGTTAATCGTCTAGATGAGCCACATAGTTACATGTATACTAAATTTGAAGGGCATGATTTTTTAAATTCTTATTTTGATAATAGAAAAATTAATATAGAACGTTTTCAAACCATTGCTAGTAATGATGGAAATACTGAAGTTGATTCAGAATTAATTTTTAAGTTAATGCGACATTTTGAAACATTTTTTAATGAAGCTTCCGTTAAGGCAGAGGACGATTGGCTATTATTGTTTAATTGGAAAGACAATAGAATTAATGCTGAATTTAAAACTGATTCGAAAATATTAGAAAATATGATTAGTGTTTTTACGGCTCTTAATATAGAAGATGTCGTGAAAACCGAAGATCTTTTAAATGGCCTTCTAGCTAACCAGTTAACAGGTGTTCAAGAAGTTAATACTAAGGAGTGGCTTGATCGTTTAGTTCAACGTTTTGAAGTCAGCAAAAAACTTTACGAGTTATATCCTCCAGGATTTCGTAAAGGTAGCGGTTCTACAAAAATAGTACGTTTGTATTGGCTGTTTGGTTTATCCTTATGTCTCTACTATGTTGCCACTGGGAGTGTTAAATACTTGAGTACTCAGTTGAAAATATCTGACCTGTTATGCTCTCTCCCTGAAAAGCAACTAATAGGTCAGGTTTCAACACAAGGACTGTCGATGTTATTACTAGCAGAGATTCAGAGTATTAAGTTGCTAACTCTAAATATAAAGGGGGATTTACTTGATTTTAAATGATGTGGGGATGATTGCAGCGGATACCACCCGTACTAAAGCATATATTCAGGCTCTAATACGGAATCAGATGTTCCCAAAATATGTACTTCTATTCGTTAACGAGGAAGATATTTTACTTCCTGGACAAATAAATAATTCAACAATCTTTGCTCAAGAGCAATCTCAGGAGCCTAGCAAAGATAATTGTTGGAGTGAGGAAAAATTCAATCCAGTTGCTTCTGTCCAAAGTTTATTAGAAACAGCAAAAATACCTTATGAAATTTCACCAAGCCAAAATATCAATGATCAAGCAGTTATTGATTTGATATCACAAAGGCCAGAATCAGTATTTATTTTTTCAGGGTTTGGTGGGGTGTTGCTTCGTAAAAATATTTTAGACACTGGCAAAAAATTTCTTCATGTGCATGGTGGCTACCTTCCACTATATAAAGGTAGCACAACAAACTATTACAGTCTTCTTGAAGATAATTCAATGGGGGCATCTTCAATATTTCTTACTGAGAAAATTGATAGTGGTCCCGTATTACTAAGACGAAAATTCCCTGCGCCAGATAATAGAAAGGATATTGATCATGTATTCGATTCCGCAGCACGCGCGAGGGTCTTGATTGATACATTACAACGTTATATTGAATCTGGAAAGTGGTCTTTTGAACTTAAAAATAATAAAGGTGGAGAAGTTTTTTATATCATTCATCCAGTTTTGAAACATATTTCCATTCTAAGTGAAGGTAGGGCTAGTTTATGCGAATAACATATCGAAGACATGGTGTAAAAGACTACTGGGCATCTCGATGGGATGATATCCCTGCAGATTTGCCCATGGAGAATACAAATGTGTATCCATTGAAATATGCTGAAATGACAGTTAAGGATAAGAGTGGAAAAATTTTAGAGGCAGGATGTGGGGCAGGTCGAATTCTCCGGTATTATCACAATAAGGGAATGAATATTGTCGGTATTGATTTCATTGATATCGCAATTGAAAAATTGAAAATTGCTGATGAGAGCTTGAATGTTACCGTTGGTGATATTACGGCTCTTCAATTTGATGACCAATCATTTAAGTATATTTTGTCATTTGGCCTATATCACAACCTTGAAAAAGGATTAGATCTGGCAATACAAGAAACCTATCGTGTATTGGAAAATGGAGGGGCTGTTTGTGCATCTTTTCGAGCTGATAATATTCAAACAAGGCTCACTGACTGGTTGGCGCAAAAGCGATTAAAAGAGAATACAGAACAAAGAGAGAAAGGCCAGAGAGAATTTCATAAAATGAATTTGACCAGAAACGAGTTTGAGGAAAGTTTCCGTAAAGCTGGTTTTACTATTGAATTTACAGCTCCGGTAGAAAATATGCCTGTATTGTATAAGTTTGCATTTTTTCGAGCAGCTGGACACAAAGTATTTGATGAAAATAAAGCTAGGTCAGAAGGGTATTGTTTGTCTTGGTTTGGACAGGGACTTCAAAATTTTTTAATGAGATTTTTTCCAGATCAGTTTTGTAATATCTACGTATTGATTGCGAAAAAATCCATAATATTCTGAGTATGTGTAAAAATATTATAGTCGGTGTTTCACAGAGGGTTGATTCTATAGCATCTTATGATGAGATAAGGGATGTATTAGATCATAGATTAATACAGTGGCTAGTTGAGGCAGGGTGTACGCCTATTCCAATTCCTAATACATTAGTAAGTTGCGACAATTCACAAAGTGTTGAACATAATCAAGTATTATTAAACTGGTTGGAAACATTGAATATTAAAGCTTTAGTACTTTCAGGTGGTAATAATATAGGTGAGTTTTCTATGCGAGATAGAACAGAAAACACTTTACTATCATGGGCTGAAAAAAATTCATATCCTGTGCTTGGAATTTGCCGTGGCATGCAAATGATGGGTATTAGAGCGGGTGCAGAATTAATTAAGGTCACGGGACATGTGAGAGCAAAACATAAACTGCAAGTTAGTGAGCAGTTAACTAAGTATCATGAAATGGTTAATAGTTATCATGATTTTGCTCTCAAAGAGTGTCCTAAATATTTTAAAGTTACGGCAAGGTCAGAAGATGGATGTTTGGAAGCAATAAAGCATAATAGCTTACCTTGGGAGGCATGGATGTGGCATCCTGAGAGAGAAGATGAATTCAGTTCAACTGATATACTACGGTTTAAAAAGTTACTAAATAATGAAAAATAATATAAAAGCAATTCTTTTGGTTGCAGGCGAAGGAACTAGACTTAGACCCTACACTTTAGACCGTCCAAAATGTCTGGTTGAAGTGGATAATATTAGTTTACTGGAAAGACAGCTATCAATTTTAAAATCTCAAAATATAGAAAGTATCGTCCTTATAGGGGGGTATAAGTCTGAGATGCTTCTTGGTAAGGGGAGTAGACTCAAAATTAATCCACGTTACTATGAAACTAATATGGTCTGGACACTATTCTGTGCAGAAGAAGAACTTGATGGTGATGTAATTATCAGCTATGGAGACATAGTTTATTCAAAGGAAGTACTAGAAGCGATTATGGCATCAACAGCTGATATTGCAGTTACGATTGATAAAGAGTGGGAGTCTTATTGGCGAGCGCGAAATGAAGATCCACTAGATGATGCTGAAACATTGAAGCTTGATCCCGAAGGAAGAATTATCGAAATTGGTCAAAAACCAAAATCTATAAGCGAGATTGAAGGGCAATACATGGGCTTAATTAAATTGACAGTAAAAGGAGTAAAGCATTTGAAAGATGTTTTTCATAAGGCCGTTGAAAATGATGGGATACTGCTTGGAAAACCTATAGAAAATGCATACATGACGGATTTATTGCAAGCTGTTATTAATAAAGACATTCCTGTCTATTCAGTTCCAGTATCTGGTGGCTGGGTTGAGGTAGACACAGTTGATGACTTAAATTCAACTGTTACCCGTGAGCGCTTGAGCAGTATTAAGTCGGATTTTTAAGGATGTTACAAAAATTATTTTCAAGTCAATATATTAACCAAGGTGCGGCGAAAAATAATATAGTTATATATCTTATAGGGCGGCTATCATACCCCTTTACAGTTTTACTAGTAAAAATTGGTTTCTCTCCAAACCAGATAACAACGTTATCAATTATCTTTGCTATTTTTGCATCCGCATCTCTAATATTTGATAGTGGTTGGACATGGTTTTTACTATGTTGGACGATTAGTCTTCTATTAGATTTTTGTGATGGTACAGCGGCTAGAATGACTGGGCAAGTTAGAAGAACAGCTTTTCGATATGATCACACTAGTGATCTGTTTAAAATATTCATTGTTATTCTTGGGGTTGCAATAAGGTTTGATGACGTATGGGTGTGGATTATCGCGTTGAGTGTAGTTTTCTTTGTTATGTATTATACGGTATTGAATCATGATGCAAGTTCGTCGAGCAAGATTACTTTTTTGTCAAAATCTGAATGTAATGGAAACCAAGATGAAGCTAATTGTAGTAAAAATAGAAAGTTAACGTTAAAAGAAAAAATAAAAAATAATATACAGGACGGTATTGTTAAAGATATATTTTATAATCTATACACCATAGTTTTTTCTATTAATGGCCATACATTGTTGTTGTTTTTACTATTCGCATTTGGTAAGAATATGGTTATTTCAGTATTGTTTTATTTAACTTTACTTTCTGTAATAGGCGTATGGAAAAATATAAACATATTAAGGGCAATTAAAAAAATTGAGAGCTAAAGTTGTTCTTGTAAAGATATTCTGGTTTTGTAAATTTTATTTTGCACGGTTTTGAATTCATCAATCATACACTAGACTAATATTAAAAATTAGTGTGTAAGCGGTGTTTGGATAAGTTTTTAAATTGTTATGTGGTATTAGCTTAGAATTTTTCGATGGTAAATAGTTGTTTTATTAATGCCTGGCAACAATAAGTATGTAATATGATTATGAAACAAAAAATTAAAGTTGATTTAAATATTCTAACCAGAACTTTTGCGACTATTTTAATAATAACATTGTTTTTTGTCTATTTGTTAAAAGGCGAAAATATTTACGTGGATTTATATACAGTAGCGTTAGCAGCTTGTATATCATTACTTACTATAGTTTTTCTAGTTATAGAAAAGCGAAGAGAAAATCCATTTGTAATTCTATTGTCATTGTATGTCTTGTTGTTTTATGTGTTTAGAGTTATCACATTAAATATTGAGCCGTATACTCGCGGAATGAACTTTGTTGGCGAAAGAACTGTAAACGACGTTAATAGTACATTACTATTTATCTTGTTTTCTTTGTTCTTTTTGTTTATGGGGCTTGTGACAATTAAGATAAAAAAAATAAAAACATCTTACTCTAAACTGAGAGAGGGTAATTACTCAGCAATATTCATGTTTGTGATGCTTAGTTTTTTAGTTTCATACTTATTTGAATTAACTTCAATGTTTGGCGGTAACAAGTTTCTATCATATTATCTTAGTATATTCCACCCTGCAGTAGTGCTGCTTTTTTTTCTTGTTTTTTATTACGTGAATAAGCAAAAAGCATATTCTAAGAATATGATAGTGTTGCTGTTAGTTGTCTTGTTGTCGTATGTTTTGTTAACAACGTTGGCTGGTGGTCGCAAAACTCTTTTAAGTATTATTATGAATATAACTGTAATCTTTTTTGTGATCAAATCTCGAGTTTATTTATCACTCAGGATGTTTTTTATTGTTATATTTTTCGGCGGGGTGGCATTTGTTCTTTACGATATTTCAACCTTTTTTAGATGGATGAAATATGAACAGCTTATTATTTTAAATGAATCATTGGACTTTTCTTCATTATTTTTGACTTATCTTGATAAAGGATTAATGCAAACTGAAGGTTTTGCAAAAATATTCGATCGAATTGGTTTCTTAGATTATGAAGTTGATTCAATGGCAGGTGCAGATTTGTATGGAAAAGTAATTAATCCATTATATTATTTGAAAAGTATAATTGATAATATAATACCAGGATTTTCATATTTTGATGTGGTGAGGGCGTCCCAGACGAAATTTTTTCTCCAGGAGTTTGGTTATGTTCCTAATAACGAAGAATTTAGAGAGCTAAATTATAATTCACAATATATCGGTGGTTTCTCTGAAATGTATACTCTCTTTAAGGGTTATTTTTCTATACCAATATTTTATCTTGTTGGTCTGTTGTTCACATATTGTTATTCTGTAATAAATTTAAGAGATCCTTATTATGCTGTGTTGTTGCGAGTACTTATTCTTTTATCATTTGTTGGCGGTGCTGGATTTTTGGAATCATTTGGCTTTGACTGGCATGTTATAAAATTATTCTTTATGCTCATTGCCATTATATTAACATACCCATTATTTAGGAGCAGATATAGAGAGGAGCATAAAACAAGTTCTAACATTAATCCTGTTTTAAATATAATAGAATAACTAATACAAAAAAACAGAGCTAAATTAATTTATGAATATGAAGCCTTTAGTATCAATATGCATTCCAACATTTAACGGAGCAGGGACTTTAAGTAAAACTCTGGATATAATTATCCCGCAACTATCAAAGAGTTTTGAAATAATAATAAGCGATGACTGCTCCACGGATGATACGTTAAGTATAGCTAGAGAGTTTCAATCTAGATTTAATATAATTAAAGTTTTTAAAAATAATAAGAATTTAGGCATGGATAAAAATTTCCATAAAGTGACTCAATTAGCATCTGGAAAGTACATCTGGTTTTGTGGTCAGGATGATTTGCTGGGCGAGGGAATACTATCTCAAGTAATAAAAATGTTAACTGAAAATAGTGATATTGGGATTTTAAATCTGAATTTTTCTCAATACGATCACTACATGAAAAAATGTATCACACCATCGTTTTTTGAACTTTGTAGTTTTGATAAGGAGAGAATTAAAAACAATAAAGAGCTCTATTTTGATACTCCAAAACAGTATTATGAAGTCTTCACACAGCCACCTTCTTTCCTGCCTTCAGTAGTTATGCTTCGTGAATTTTGGGAAACGACTAACAGTGAGTTATTTTATGGTACATATTTTGTTCAAGTTGGTGTGCTTTTAATGAATATGCATAAGAAAAGGATTGGAGTTTTTACAGCTCCTTTGATTAAAGGCAGGATACCAGATGATCAATGGCAGCAAGATGGGAATAAACTTTTTTCGATTATGACAGGAGATTTGGTAGCAAAAAAAATTGCTTTTGACATTAATCACAATTTACCTTATGAAATTTATAATAGAGATAGAATTAAGTATTTATTGAACTATATTTTTCTAGTTTGTAAATGTAAAGTATCTGGACTAAAATCCTCCTCTGATACTGTTATAAAACTAAAAAATATTTTTGAAGGGAATTTATTTTTATATATGTATGTTATTCTGGTGTTTTATATGCCCACCATTGCTCTTAGAATGATTGTGTTTCCCGGAAAGTACATAAAAAAACTTATATTAAGGACCAGGGTTTCTAGTATAAGGCGATGATAAAAAAAAGTTATTTTCATTATGCATTTACTTCTCTTGCAGTTATTGTTGTATTTTTAGTTTTAATATTGTCAGTAATTTCATCTGATATGGATCCCTATGTAAGCTCCTCCTTTATTCCTGTAGCTATCATTCTAATAGCAGCTATATTTATTGAATCTAGCAATAGAGCTTACTCATTACATATGATACATCTTATTCTTCTTTTTCTATTAATGGTTTTGGCACCTTTTTATCAATATTTATCAGGTTCATTCCCTTGGGATGATGGAGGACCATCTTTTGAAAATAATGATGTTATTTTTGCAAATGCCTTAGTTATGATGTGGGTGTTAATGTATTTATTTGGGTATTGGCTTGGTAGGGTGGCTTTCCACAATAGGTATATAGGGCCTATTTCTTCATTTTTTATGCATGAGATAACAAAAAATAAAATAAAAATATTATTTTTTATATCACTTTTTATTATTTTTTATATGGCTGTAATGGGGTATGGTGGTGTTTATACGAGGTTTGGGTATGAATCGATCACATACAAGTATGGTCAAATTTACTATCTCATAATGAGTTATTTTGTTAGAGTTATTCCATATATTTTTCTGGTTGTGCTATTACTTTTAAAAGATCGCAGAGATAACCCATTTAAGGGTATTTTATTAGTTAGTGCCATTGTTATTTTTTATGTAAACAACCCTTTTGCAGCTGCAAGATTTTGGCTGGTTGTAATTATTCTTGCTATTTTTTGTGCTTTCTATCTTAGGAAGCTCAAAACAGCCTACCCATTATTGATGATGGGAATATTTGGAATTATGGTTATGCCAATTTTGAATGCAGGAAGGCATTTAACAGAAATCACTCTTCCCCACTTATTTAGTCTTATTTCTTTAGATCGTACTATATTTTTTGTGAAAGAATATCTTTCTTCTTCTGGAGATTTTGATGCCTATTCAAATCTGATGAGGGCAGTGAGTTATGTTGATGAAAATGGAATTACCTGGGGGCACCAGTTATTTGGGTCTTTATTCTTTTGGATTCCAAGGCAGTTCTGGGAGGAAAAGCCAATTGGATCTGGCCATATGGTGGCAAAATTTTATGAACTTAAGTTGGAAAATATCAGCTTTCCTTTGCCGGCAGAGGGGTATATTAATTTTGGTTTGATAGGGGTGATTATGTTTGCCATATCATTTGGAATGTTGCTTAATTTTATAGATTCTAAGTATTATCTATCCAAGAGAGATAGCTCAGGCGCTATTAGACTAATTGATGTCCTATACCTTTTTTTACTAGGAATGATTGTATTTATAACTAGAGGGGATATGATGTCATCCTTCTCTTATAGTATAGCGCTTATTCTTGCAGTGATAATTAGTACAGTATCGTTTTTTCATTTAAAGTTAAGGGTGTTTAGTAGATGATTAGACCAATAATATTTTGGGAGGGTTTTCCAGTTTGTGGCCTTTTGCTTAAGAGAGTAGTAAAGCATTTTGGAAGTGAATTGATTATTGTTGCAACAAGGCCACTTGTGCCATTTTCTGATCTAGAAGTGATGTTGGAGCATAATATCATCTGGCTGGATAGTGCTGACGATATATGGAAAAGAAAAGAAGAATTTTCTGATAGAAATTTTATTTTACATACTGGGTGGAATCACAAAGGATGGTTAAAGTACGATAAATACATAAAAAATAAAAACAATGCAAAAGTTTTTGTAGTTGTAGACAACCACTTTAAGAGGAGTCTAAGGCAGTTGGCAGGTGTCTTATACTTTAGGCTAGTATTGAAAAAATATTTTGATGGTGCTTTTGTTCCTGGAAGAGAGGGACAAAAATTGATGTCTTTTTTGGGTATGGAAAGAAAAAAAATATATGTTGGAAATTATGGTGCATATGAAGAAATATTTAATGATAGTTTATGTATTACCAAAAGAGATAATGAGTTTTTGTACGTTGGGCAGTTGAATAAAAGAAAGTCTATAGATGTTCTGATAGAGGCGTTTGATCTATATAGAAAAAACGGAGGAACTTGGAATTTAAGGATTTTAGGCAGTGGAGAGCTGCAGGATAAGTGTATTGGAGAAGGTGTAATATTTGAAGGATTTACACAACCCCATAAAGTTGCTTCTAAGATGAATAAT
>Ga0233448_1001431_pt1 | contig 20077 bp, 15 predicted proteins | sample SI_124_October20_2_FD_183015 | JGI IMG/M metagenome (GOLD analysis project Ga0233448, IMG submission 183015) | Seawater microbial communities from Saanich Inlet, British Columbia, Canada - SI_124_October2016_150_MG | ecosystem: Environmental > Aquatic > Marine > Inlet | place: Canada: British... | reverse complement strand
TTTCTATTTCATTATACCTCTATTGAAAATATATCAATAAAAAAGACAACTTAATATAAATATTAAGTTGTCTTTTTTTTATTTTAACAAATGGTCGGCTATATTGGAATCAGTGAGGACAGGGCTATATGAACATAAGGGCTTGATTCATATAGTAAAAATAGCTAATTGAAGTTCTAAATATTAGAACATATAAAATATAAAAGTCTTAAAAGCAAAATGTAGACTTTTTGTTTTTTAAACTAAATATGTTATTATTAATAATAGTTATTAACTAATTTAAAAATATGATTCCAGAAGAATATTACTATAACCATTTTAAAGAACACCTTCATGAATGGATAAATAAATCTAATAGTCATGAAAAATATTTAAATATATGAAACTTAACAGATAAGCTTCTTTCACATATCCCTAAGGAAGAATTAGTATTTTTCTACTACTCACTATCTTGTACTATACTAATAGATCAAGTAATGTATTCTTATTTTAAAGAAGATTATTCTAAGTTTGAGAAGTTAACATTATATCCAAAAATGTCACATTGACTTTGTATAGATAATGCAAATCCTTGGACTATTCTTGAACATATAAAAATATTTAGATTATCTGAATATAATAAAATATCTAAACGTGAATGAGAAAGATTCTTTATGTTTTTTATTAAAGACTTAAAAAACTTTTTTAATGAAAATCGTTTTAATAAAGCTATATGGGAAAATGTAAGAAAAGAAATGTTAAATGATAATCAAATTAGTTGGTCACAATCAGGTGAAGCATTTCATTATTGTTTATCTAAAGAGAACTAATAACAATTAGTTCTCTTTTTGTTTTATTAAAAACACTCTATGACTGGTATATCTTATCAGTCATTTTTTTATATCCTAATTTTTATACATATGTGAAAAATTAAAAATAGTTCATTTGATTTAAGTGAACACATGACAGATGAAGAAATGGTAGAGTTCTGATTCGAGCAATCTAAACAAGAACAAGACAGCTACTATACTGACTCATTAAGTATGAGTTACAAACTACTAGATTAATCTCTAGTAGTTTTTTTATTTACTAAAAAATACATTATGAAAAAAGCATATGAACTAATTGTAGAACAAATACTAGAGAAGCTAGATTGAAATGTACTGCCTTGGCAAAAAATGTGGACAGGTTGAAATATATCTAACTATATAACAAACACTGAGTACAGGTGAATAAACAAACTAGTATTATCATTTGATAGCTATGAAGATAAAAGATACTTAACAATGAATCAAGTTAGAAAACTAAAATGAAGAATCAAGAAATGAAGTAGACCTCAAAAAGTAATTTACTGGCAATTTAATGATTCTGAAAATGTAAAACTTGAATATCCAATAATTAGGTATTACAACATATTCAATGTAGAGAATGTAGAATGATTTACTATAGATAAACCCAAGGTAGTAAATGAATCAAACAAATATGAAGCAGTGAATAATTTGATAAACAATTATACAGACTGACCTAAAATTAAAAGCTGACATAATCCAGTATATCAGATTAATAATGACACAGTGCTTATTCCTGATAAAGATAAGTTTAATAATTTAGACAATTATTACTCAATACTGTTACATGAATTGATACACAGTACTTGAAGTAAGAATAGATTAAACAGGTTCACTGATAATAATATGAAATTCTGAAATGAAGTTTATTCTAAAGAAGAATTAGTAGCTGAAATATGAAGCATGTTTTTATCTATGGAAACATGAATCAGTAACAAGGCTAACAATAACAATATAGCATATATAAAGAGCTGGTCGAAATTCATGAAAGATAATAAAAAAGAAGTAATCTATGCTAGCCAACAAGCTCAAATTGCTACAGATTATATATACTGAAGACAAAACTATTTAGACTCAAGTATAAAAAAGAATACTAATCTTGTAACTAATAAAAATAATACATAACCAACAGCTAATACTAGCTGATAAATGACTAGCAATGGATATTCTTTATATATCCATGTTACATATACACTTAGTTATAGAACATAGGCATAGCAATAGACATAACTTTATAGCTATTCTAACAGATAAATAAGACTATTTAATATTCTATTTTATGAATAGAAAATACTATAGTATTTATTATATACAAAAATATATCCCAGACATGATTTAAAACTGTCTATTTTTTATTTATTAATTTAATAAACATGAACAATATAGTTAATGTATTAAATACAAAAGGGAGTACTGATATTAATGTAATATCTAAAGCCTTCATAGAACTAAAGAACATAGAACAAAAGTTTCTTGATAGAAATGATTATGTAAATATAAAATGAAAAGTTTATATTAAGAAATCTTGATTTAGAAAGTTATGATTGATCCTATGAATCAGTACTGAGATAGTAAAGCATGATAGGATTGAAAAAGAAAAGTACTTCATTCATGAATATACTATAAGAGCAACAGCGTCTAATAGTAGATATACTGAATGTAGTTGAGCATGTGCTAGTAATGAACGTACATATAACCATATAGAAAATGACGTAATAGCTACTGCTCAAACTAGAGCTTCTAGTCGTGCTATATCTGATTTACTAGGTATATGAGAAATATTCCATGAAGAAACAAATACAAATAATAATACTTCTAATACTGATATTACTAATAAACAAAAAAACTTATTAATTAAATTAGTAGAATCTAAATATCAAGACGAACAAACTAGAAATAATCTATATAAAAAAATAGATACATTAAATAAACAAGAAGCAACTACTACTATTAAACAACTCATAGAAGAATGAGTTGAAATCTAATATCAATTATTACAATAAGAGATCATAATCCTATATTATGATCTCTTATTTTTTACCTTAACCTTCTATATATACATTCATTAAATACATAACATTCATTTATACATGTAATCATATTCAAATAATACAAGTTCTCTCTTTTTTTATTTCTAAAATTAAATTAAAAAGTAGTGGCAGGAGTAGTGGTAGAAGTAGTGGAAGCCCCCAGTAGGGGGTAGTAGTGGTAGTATTGGTGAATTTGCGAGACAAAAAAACTTATATATAGCAATTATAAAGTTGCAATTATCACAAGATATAATATATTTATTAATGTATGATTTTACTTTTTTATCTATTTTATATGAAGAAATTTATTATGTTAATTATTATACTTTTTGTAAGTATATGAAATATGTTTAATACATTAGCTTCTAATAAAATAGAAACAACAATTCAATTTCAAGAATCTAGAGAAATAGCATGATTATCTTCAATGTTAATGAGTAGAAATTATATTGATAAAGTTAAATCTGAGGATGAAATAAAAATTGAAGAGAATATTGTAATAGATTATGATGATAAAAATGCACAATGTAGTAAAAAATATCCTTGAACAATATATAGAAAACTAGATGATAAATGTGTTTGTCCAGATAATAACAAACAATGGAATTCTATATCAAAGTTATGTGCCACTGAAAAAGAAATTAAATTAGCTTTAAATAAACAACAATTAGACGTAAAAAAAGAGGAGGAATTAGCACAAAATAATACTTGTAATACAAAAAAGCCATGAACAATATATAAAAAATCTGCAAATAAATGTGTTTGCACAAATTACTATTATGAAGAATGGAGTGATGTAAATAATAGATGTGAAAATATATTTAATTATATACCAAACATAAAAGAGAAGAGAACTTTAAATAAGTATATTAATATAATAGATAACTTATATTTAAAATCACCTGATAAAATTGAAAAAATAAATAGTAAAATTGAAAATATATTATTTGATTTAGAAAATGGAACACAAGTTTATTTTGTTTTTTCAGTACTACAAAATCAAATTAAATTATTAACTGCAGAGTCATGAAAAATAAATGATTGGAGTGATATAGATTTAAATTGTGATATAGCTGATATAAAAATATGATATCAAATATGGGCAGGATGTAATTCTACAATATGAGAATGAGAAGAGTACAATTCTGAACATTGTTTTGATTATAAAGGTAATCAAGTTAGTGGGTGTAATATGTTAAGTAACATGAAGGAAAGTGATTATGATTCAAAAAATTGAGTTAATAATATTTGGGGTAAATTTTATACTACTGATACAATGTTTAGTGCTTGTACTAATTGATATCATATACCAACTAAAGATGAATGGAATATACTTAGACTTAATTTAAAGGAAAATAGATCATGATGGAGTTGAGATTGATGGAAATGACATTTTTCTAAAAATAAAAATAATAATAATAATATGGTAAATGCTTTAGTTATGCCTTTATCATGATATGACAATTGAAACAGGGGTAAATGGAGTGTTATTTTTTCTAATACAGCTAATGTAAGTTGACATTATAGCCCAATAATGATCAAATCTAATTCAGATACAGTAGGAGGTGGTTGAGATATTAGTCGCCAAAAAGCTTCAGTACGTTGTATAAAGGATTATGAAACTTGATGAAAATGTAGTGTTAAACATTGAACCTGAAAAGTATGAAACTCATGAGAGTGTGAAATTACTAGTTGTGATTCTTGATATAGTAGAGAATTTAATTATACATGAAATAAAGCAGTATCTGATTTGTTATGAATATCGAAAGAAGATGATACTTGTAAAAAGATTACACCAAAAGTATGTTCTTCAAGGGTCAATTCAGTATTAATATGAGAATGAATGTCTGATATTAATAATAATTGTATTATGAATAAATGTTATGATTCATACAAATTACAAAATTGAAAATGTGTTTATTCGTATTTAAAAGCATGTCAAAAATCTTTTTGAAATTTTGCTATAAATACTACAAATAATCTTTGTAAATGTAAAAGTTGATATCAATGGAGTTCTGATAGAAAGAGTTGTGTAGTAAGTAGCACAAGCACAAGCACAAACACAAACACAAGCACAAACACAAGCACAAATACCAATACAAGTATTGATACTACTTATTTAGAAAAATATTATAATGACTCAATAGAAATTGCTAAAAGGAAAATATCTAATGAAAAAAAAGTATACAATGATAAACTACAAGAAGCTGGTAGACAATCAAGAATTGCGGCAGCAACTAGCTGATATAGATATCCACAGAGCTATATACAGCAAAAAATTGCAGATGCTTATTTTAAATATAAACCAAAATTTAAAACAGAAATATATAATGCTGAGATTGAATTAAAAAGATTAATAATTGAAAAGGATTTAAAAATTTTAGAAAAAATATATAGTAATAATAAATGATTAGAGTATAGAAATAAAAAAATTAATATTTTAAATATATGATATAATGATTTAATAAATTATTCAAGGACTATATATAGTGAAATTTTAAAAGATTATTCTTATATAAAAGACTATGCAAATATAAAAGCACGTACTAATATGTGAATATTAGATAGTAGAATATATAACTCATATGTAGACCCTTATAAGAATACTATAAGAAGTGCAGAAAACTTATCAGCTAATTTAGAATTAGAAAAAAAAGGAAAAGTTCTTGATGTTGAGGAAGAGTATATTAAAAATATTAGGTAAAAATATTGGATAAAAAATAATAAAAAAGTTGATAGATTTATTCTATCAACTTCTTTTTTATTAATTATTATATAGACTTTTTACATTTTAAGTTTATGATGTATTTATTAATATATTAAATAATTATTTATGAAAGCATTTGAAAAAAATTTTTTACAATTTCTTGAAGGGGTAGATAAAACTTTTATTATACCAGTATATCAAAGAAATTATGATTGGAAAAGAGAACAATGTAAACAATTATTTGATGATATTATTTTAATTTCTAAAGAAGAATATAGAAGTCATTTTATATGAACTATAGTAGCATATAATGAATGAGGTTGATATGAGTTTCTTATCATAGACTGACAACAAAGATTGACTACTATATCTATATTATTATTAGCAATTTATAATATTCTAAATGAGAGCTGAGAAGAAAGTATTTTAAAAGATAAAATTTATCAGCAATATCTTATTAATCCTTATTCTGAAGACGAAGAAAAAAAGATTAGATTAAAACCAGTTAAAGACGATAAGTTAGCTTTTGATTCTATATTTGACTGAGAAAAAATAGACGATTCAAATATAACAATTAACTATGATTATTTTTATAATAGAATAAAAGAAACAACAATATCAATAAAGGAATTATATGAGGCAATTAAACAGTTAAGAATTGTAGAAATTCTACTGATTAAATGAGAAGATGACCCTCAGCTAATTTTTGAAAGTTTAAATTCTACTGGACTTGAATTAACTGAAGCTGATAAAGTTAGAAATTATATTCTTATGAAAGAGAATGCAAGAACTCAAGAAGAATGGTATAAGGATTATTGGTATAAAATAGAGAAAAATACTATCTTTGAAGTTAGTAGTTTTCTTCGTGATTACTTAACATTATTAGAAAGAAGAATACCAAATAAAGCTAAGGTTTATCTTGTTTTTAAGGATTATGTACAAAAAAATAATTTAGATATTAAACCTTTGCTAGAAGAATTATTAAGATATTCAAATTATTACAAAAAAATAATAACTTGAACTGACGATAGTAAGAATATAAGTGATGTTCTAAAGAGAATAAATAAATTGGAGACTATAGTAACTTATCCTTATCTATTAGAATTATATGATTACTTAGAAAAAGAGATAATCAATAGAGAAGAAATGTTACAAATATTATTAATTATAGAATCATATGTGTTTAGAAGATTTATATCTGAAGTTCCTACAAATGCACTAAATAAAACATTCATGCTTCTATGAAAAGATATTGCTTCTCATGAATGATATGAAGAAAATTATTTTGAGATATTTAAATATGTAATAATAAATAAAACTTCTTCTAAAAGATTTCCTACTGACAATGAATTCAAAGAATCATTGTTAACCAAAAATGTATATAATACACAAGGTAGAAATATATTGCATTTACTTGAAAGATTAGAAAACTTTGATAATAGAGAAAGTGATATTGAAAGATTAATTGACGATTGAATTCTTACTATAGAACATATAATGCCTCAAACTTTAACCTCGGAGTGGAACAATTCATTATGAGATAATGCAGAAGAAATTCAAGAAAAATATTTACATACATTATGAAATATAACTCTTACAGGTTATAATTCTAAATTAAGTAATAAGTCATTTTCTAAAAAGAAAACAATGGAAAAATGATTTAACGATAGTCCTTTATATTTAAATCAATTTTTAAAAACAATAGATACATGGAATGAAACCCATATAATAGAAAGGTATGAGTTATTAAAAAATAAAGCTTTAAAAGTATGGCCATATCCTATAACTGATTATGTTGTAAGAAAAGATGATACTAAAATTTTTACTTTATCTGACGAAGAAGTATTTACTTGAAAAACAATATTAGAATTTAGTTTTGAAGATATTGATTATGAGATAGAAAGCTGGAGAGATTTTTATGAAAGGGTTGTTAAAATATTATACGATAAAGATCCAATGTTAATGAGATCATTTTTAAAGGATGATTATTTGTCTAGCAAATTTTTTGATCATGAAGAAGAAGGTTGGACTTTAACTAAAATTGATGAATGATTATGGCTTAAAGTTTGAACAGATACAGAATCTAAATTATATGCAACCAGACAAATGTTTGAAAAATTTGGTATAAGTTTAGATGACTTATCATTTTATATTAAATAACTAACAAAAAACAAATGGCTAAATCAAATTCTGCAAACATATGATTTGAAGAACAACTATGGAAAGCAGCAGATAAAATGAGAAACAATATGGATCCTGCTGAATATAAACATATTATATTATGACTTATATTTTTAAAATATATATCTGATAGTTTTGAAACTAAATATGAATCAATTATAAATGATTCTGCTAGTTATGAATGAGAAGCTGAAGATAAGGACTCATACTTAGCTGACAATGTATTTTGGGTACCAGTTGAAGCTAGGTGGAAATCTATTCAAGATAATGCAAAGAAACCTGAGATAGGACAGATAATAGATGATGCTATGCTTCTTATAGAAAAAGAAAATATTAGTTTAAAAAATATATTACCTAAACATTATTCTAAACAAGAACTAGATAAAGTAATGCTTGGTTGAATTGTAGATATTATTTCTACTATATCTATGAAAGATAGTGAACATTGAGGTAAAGATATACTTTGAAGAGTATATGAATACTTTTTATGAAGATTTGCAGACAGTGAATGAAAATGAGGTTGAGAATTTTTCACACCTCAGTCTATAGTTAAGCTACTTGTTAATATGCTAGAGCCTAAACAAGGTAGAATCTATGATCCTGCCTGCTGAAGTGGTGGTATGTTTGTACAATCAGAGAAGTTTATAGAAGCACATGGTTGAAGACTAGACGATATAGCTGTATATGGACAAGAATCAAATCCAACTACTTGGAAATTAGCTAAAATGAATTTAGCATTAAGATGAATCAACTGAGATTTATGATCTTTCAATGCAGATAGTTTTTGAAATGATTTACATAAAGACTTAAGAGCTAGTTATATCATAGCAAACCCACCCTTTAATATTTCAGACTGGGGAGGGGAAAGTTTAACTGATGATGTTAGGTGGAAATACTGAGTCCCTCCAGTATGAAATGCAAACTATGCATGGATTCAACACTTCATACACCACTTAGATCCAACAACGTGAGTTGCAGGTTTTGTTATGGCTAATGGTTCAATGTCTTCAAACACTTCTAGTGAATGAGAAATAAGACAAAGGATTATAGAAGCATGACTTGTAGATTGTATGGTAGCTTTACCTTCACAATTATTTTATACTACAATGATTCCAGCTTGTATTTGGTTTTTATCTAAAAATAAATCAGAAAGAAAAGATAAAATCTTATTTATAGATGCAAGGGAGATGTGAGAAATGGTAACAAGAAAAAATAGAGAATTAACAGAAGAAGATTTAAAGAAAATTTCTAGCACATATCATAACTGGAAAGCATGATCTGATTATGAAGATACACTATGATATTGTAAATCAGCTAGTTTAGATGAAGTAAAAAAGAATGATTATATACTTACTCCATGAAGATATGTATGAGTTGCATTAAATGAAGATGATGATGAAACTTTTGATGAGAAGATGAGTAAATACACAGCTGAGTTATCTGAACAAATGAAAGAGGAAAAAGTATTGGATGAGAGGATAAAAGAAAACCTAGCTAGTATAGGTTATAAGATTTAATAAAACTTTAATTATTATGTTAAAAGAATTAAAAAAGAAAATAGAACTGAAGAAAAAAGAAATAGAAGACTTTAGAGAAGAACAAGAAAACTATGATACTTTTGATATGGAGAAAATGAATGAACTAAAGATTGAATTAAAAAGTTTATTTGATCAAGTTGTGAAAATGAGGAATGAAGATAAATGAGAAACTAAAAAAATTGAAACTCCAATTTGTAAAAAATGTAAAAAGAAAATGGTATTAAGGAAAGCAGAAACATGAGGTTACAAATGAAAACTATTTTTTTGATGTAGCAACTATCCGAAATGTCACAATATAATACAATTAAAATAATAAAAATATGTGAAAAAGAAAAGAAAATTTTAGAGATGAATGAATAGCGTGAATTATAATAATAGCTTTAGTTATATATGCTATTATTACAGCTATTTTATGGTTAATTATAATTTGAATAATAGGTCTGATACTATTTATTGCTTATGAATTATCTTCACATATAGAAGAGACTTGGATCAATGTATTAGTTTGGATCATATCAATTATAATAATTGCAGTATGAACAACTGAGGTATTGAAAAACTACTGAAAAATAAATAGAAGTATAATTGATTACTCTGTTGATACAGCAGAAGAGCTGAGATTAAAAACAAGTAAGAAATGAAATATTAAAATTGAAAGTGACTACTGAACTATAATTGAAACTAATAACTAAAATTATGACACAAATAATACCAAAATGATTTAAACAAACTGAGATAGGGGTGATTCCTGACGAGTGGGAGGCTTTAAGTTTATGAGAGGTTTCTGAAATAAAAAGTTGAAAAACAAGACCTAAAGTAGAATGAGCTTATCCAGTTTATGGTTGAAATTGAATAATGAATTATGCTAATGATTTTAATATAGAAAATGAGACTATAATTATTTGAAGAGTATGAGCTTATTGTTGATGTATTTATAAAGAAAGTAACAACTTTTGGTTGTCTGATAATGCATTATGATTAGTTAATAATAATAAATCTAATATTAATTATTTATTTTATTTATTAATTTATAAAGATTTAAATAAGCAATCTATTTGATGAGCACAACCTCTTCTTACTCAATGACTATTAAAGAAACTGCAACTTCCTCTCCCTCCACTTCCTCAACAAAAATCCATAGCAGAAATACTTTCAAGTCTTGATGATAAGATAGAGCTTTTAGAAAAACAAAACAAGACTCTTGAGAACATAGGGCAAGCTATTTTTAAATCTTGGTTTGTAGATTTTGAAGGATTTGATAATGATTTGGTTGAGAGTGAGATGGAGATGATACCGAGAGGGTGGAAAGTTGAATCAGCAGAAAATATAGTAAATTTTATTAGATGAGTAGAACCATGAAGTAAAAACTATTTAGGCTCAAGAATTAAAGATAGTTTAGCTTTTATTAGAGTATGAGATTTACTATGAAATCAAATTACTAATTTTGTTTTAAAAGATATTTTAAAGAATAAAATATGTAATAAAAATAATATATTAATTAGTTTTGATTGAACAGTATGAAGGGTTGCTTTTTGATTAGAGTGATGATATTCAACCTGAATAAGAAAAATAGAAAGTGAATTATTAAATAATTGATTTTTATATTTTTTATTTAATTCAGAATGAATGCAAAATATTATTTTAAAATATGCTAAATGAACAACTATTCTGCATGCATGAGAAAGTATAAAATATATGAATATTATTGTACCTGATAAAAATAATTTAAATAAAATAAATAAAAAATTCGATAATTTATTTAGTAAAATGCTTAATAATAAAACACAAATACAAACCCTTTCAAATCTTCGTGATAGTTTGTTACCTAGATTAATGAATGGGAAAGTTAAGGTTTAAGTTTTAAATATTAATATGACTATAGTTAAATCTAAAATATTCTGAATAGAAACAAAAATGGTTCAAACCTTTTGACACTTTATAGGTGATTCACTATGAGAGTTTTTAGTTTCTAATGAATATCCAAGTAGTATTTTTTCTTCAATGATTAAGTTTTCTATATGATTAGAAATATTTATGAAGGAATATTTGAAAATAAAAAATAAAAAATTAATAAAAATTAAACCTAAATATTTTAAAAAAGATTTTAGAAATAATATTAGAAGAAAATCAAAAGATACAATATTAGATATTATACTATATGATAGTGGTCTAATAAATAATAAAAGAAATTATACAATTACTTTTGACAATGCTATACTATTATTTTCTAAGTTTTATAAAATAAATCCTGAAATTAAAAAAGACCTAGTAGCATTAAAAAAAATTAGAAATTGATTATTTCATTATAAAGCTAAGAATATAGACTTTAGAGTTATTCAAATACAATTAAGATTATTCAAATGGTTATTTGATATTATTGAAAAAGAAAATTGATGACCATTAAGTTGAGAATTAATGCTTATTTATACATGAAATTCATTAAGATTTAAAATTACAGATATACAAAATCAAATAAAACAATTATATAAATATATAGATAATGAAATAATTTTTAATATAAATAGAAGAAGATTTAAATGTCAAGATGAGTTAAATTTATATAATAAAATTAAATTAAATATAGAAGAATTAGAGGCTTGATATTTACTTGATGGTTATATTGATTGAAGTAGATGAAATAAAACTACTAATAAATTAATTAATTTTAACTGTCCTTGTTGTTGAGAAAATAAAATGATAATAGATAAAAATTATTCTTTGGTATCATGTATTAAATGTAATTTTAATTATTCAAATATAGAGTACCTAGAAATTGAATGAAAAAAACTAGAAGAAGTTTATTGATAATAGCTCATATCCTTGCAAAAAATCAAATTAAATGATAAAATATAAATAATATTTATATTCAAATCTCCTAACAAAATCTCCTATGTCTAATTACAACGAAAACATTCTTGAATTAACAACACTTGATTGGCTAGCTGAACAAGGTTATGAGGTAATGCATTGACCTGATATAGACCCTGATAGTGCTAATGCTATGAGAAGTGATTATGATGAGGTGGTTTTGAAAACAGTGTTGAGAGAATCTATTGAAAGAATCAATCCTAAACTTGGGAGTGAGATAATAGATGAAGCAGTGAAAAAGATTATTATGATCAGTCACCCTAAATTGGTGGAAGCTAATCACGAGTTTCATAAACTATTAACTGATTGAGTTGATGTATCATATTTGAGGGAGAACTGAGAATCAGGAACACATAAAGTATATCTAGTAGATACTGAGAATGTAGATAATAATAGATTCATTGCAGTAAATCAATTTAGTATTAGAGGTAAGAAAGTAAGAAGACCTGATGTAATAGTTTTTCTTAACGGTTTGCCTGTAGCTATATTTGAACTGAAGAATCCGATAGATGAGAATGCAACTATAGCATGAGCATATAATCAAATACAAACATACAAGAATGATATAGAAAATTTATTTTACTATAATGAACTTGTTATTATCTCAGATTGAACAGAAGCTAAGATGTGAAGTCTGACTGCAAATATGGAGTGGTTTATGTCATGGAAGTCAGTAGATTGAAAAGAGAAGTGTTCTAAGGTTAGACAATTAGAATGTTTAATTAAATGAGTATTCAAAAAAGAAAGATTGTTAGATATCATTTCTAACTTTACTATGTTTCAAACAGATTGAGCTGATAAGTTTAAAATACTTTCAGCCTATCACCAATACTATGCAGTGAAGAAAGCTGTTAAATCAACAATAAATGCAGTAGAAACTGGTACTAAAAAATGATGAGTAGTATGGCATACACAAGGATCAGGTAAATCTTTTAGTATGGTATTTTATACTGGAGAAATAATCAAAGAATTAAACAATCCAACTATACTTGTAATCACAGATAGAAATGATTTAGATGATCAACTATTCTGAACCTTTGCTAGAAGTTCTGAACTATTTAGACAAAAACCAGTACAAGCAAATAACAGTGCTCACTTAATGGAGTTACTAGAAGTAGCTTCCGGAGGAGTAATATTTACAACAATACAAAAATTCTCTATATGAGATAAAGAAGAGTATCCAACTTTAAGTAATAGAAAAAATATAATTGTAATAGCAGATGAAGCTCATAGAACTCAGTATGGATTTAATGCTAAAGTTACAGAAGATAAAATTAAATATGGATATGCTAAGTATCTTAGAGATGCTATACCTAGCGCAACATTCATTTGATTTACATGAACCCCTATAGCTTTTACAGATAAAAATACTGAGTTAGTATTTGGTCCTACTATTGATAGCTATGATATAGCAAGTGCTGTAGCTGATAATGCAACAGTAAAAATTTATTTTGAACCAAGACTTGCTAAGATAAATTTAGATGAATCAAAGAGACCAAAGATAGATAAAGAGTTTGAAGAAATAACTGAAGCAGAAGAAGATAGTTGAAAACAAAAACTTAAATCAAAGTGGGCTAAACTTGAAGCTATGGTATGATCTGATGAAAGATTAGACCTAGTAGCTAAAGATATAGTAGAACACTTTGAAAAAAGAAATGAAGCTATAGATTGAAAAGGTATGATTGTAAGTATGAGTAGAAGAATAGCTGCAGAACTATATGAAAAGATAGTAGCTCTTAGACCAGACTGGCATAGTGATGATGAAACAAAATGAGTTATCAAAGTAGTTATGACTTGAAGTGCAGCTGATCCTGAAAACTTTCAACCTCATGTAAGAAATAAAAAATGAAGAGATGATTTAGCAAAGAGAATGAAAGATGAAAAGGATGAACTAAAACTAGTTATAGTTAGAGATATGTGGCTAACATGATTTGATGTACCAAATATGCATACAATGTATATTGATAAGCCAATGAAAGGTCACTGACTTATGCAAGCAATAGCAAGAGTAAACAGAATTTATAAAGATAAACAAGGTTGATTGATTGTAGATTATCTAGGAATAGCTTATGAATTAAAAGAAGCTATAAGTTATTATACTGATTCATGAGAATGAGAAAGTGCAACAACACCTATATCAGAAGCAATAGCAGTTATGTTAGAAAAATATGATATTGTAAAATCAATGTATCATAACTACGATTATAAAAAATACTTTAGTTGAACTCCTATGGAGAGAACTGAGATTTTTTCATGAGCATTAGAACATATACTAGGTATGGAAGATGGTAAGAAGAGATATCTAAAAGTAGTAACAGAACTATCATATGCTTTTTCTATATCTATGCCTTCAGATGAAGCAGAAGAGATTAGAGATGATGTATGATTCTTTCAATGAATCAAGGCATGAATAATGAAGTTTGAAACTTCAGGAGGATGAGATACTAAATGAAAATCTAAATGAGAATATGAAAGTGCAATTAAACAAATTGTATCATGAGCAGTTAAGTCAGGTGAAGTAATGGATTTATTCTCTATGGCATGAATAGATAAACCTGATATATCTATATTATCAGAAGACTTTTTAGATGAAGTAAAATGAATGAAGCATAAAAATCTAGCATTTGAATTATTAAAAAAACTTTTGAATGATCAAATTAAAACTCTTACTAAAAAGAATTTAATTAAGTCTAAAAGTTTTGCAGACATGTTAGATAAATCAATCAAGAAATATCAAAATAGATCAATCGAATCAGCACAAGTAATTGCTGAACTAATAGAACTGGCTAAAAAAATTAAGGAAGCAAAAGAAAACTGAAATGAATTATGACTAGATGAAAATGAAGTAGCATTCTATGATGCACTATCAGATAATGAAAGTGCTAAGAAGTTAATGGATGATGAGATATTAAAAGAAATGGCTAGAGAATTATTAAAACTTATTAGAACTAATACAACTATTGATTGGACTAAAAAAGAAAATGTCCAAGCTAAACTTAGAGTAGCTATCAAGAGACTACTTAAAAAATATAAGTATCCACCTGACCTAGAAGAGAAAGCAATAGAGGTTGTTATGAAACAAGCTAAGTTAAGTTGTGAAGAGATAGTTAAATAGTATAGAATTTTATAGAGTAAAAACTAGAGTATGATCATTAATAATAAAAAGTTAGCTAAAGATTTATCTACTAATAAAATGGAATGATTAGTAGGTTTTATTAAAGAACTAGTAGTTGTTGATAAACTGGCTATTCATGAAGCTATAAAAAACACAAAACAAAATTACTGTATTAATTTTGAATGAAATAATATAGATTTTATTTATATGTTATTTATTAAACATATAGGAAATATAGATGAAAAAGAAGCCTTAGAATGAGAATGGACAGAGAACGAAGATACATGAGAAGAATATATAATTACTTCTGAATACAATAATTACAAGGATATATTATATAAATTTTTTTGAGAACTAAATTCAGTTGTTACTTTTAGTGAATATTATAAATCATTACTTGGTTATGAAAAAATTCTAGACAAATACAATAATATTTTTAAAATTAGATTTAATTTTGAACTATGAATAAGTACTAAATGGTTTCATGAAATTACAGGAGGTTTATATATTCCATTAGCTAGTCTTAAAGAATTAAATAATATACCAACCTCAATAAAATTTAGAGACATTGCTAAAATGAAATTTGAGAACAATCTGATTTCAATTATAATTAACTGAAATACTTTAGAATTTTATTTAGATAATATAAAGAATAGTGATCATAAAAAATGATTAGTATTATTGTGGGTTATTTATAATATGTGAGAAAAAAAAGATTTCTTAGAATATAAGTGACCTTATGAAAATATATTAGATACAAAAATTAATCCAAAAAATTTTTTAGAATATAAATCTAGAATTAAAAATTTTTTAAAAAATAATTTATGATTAGATTTTTATGTAACAAATAAATATTCTGATAAATTTGATATAATAAAGAAATAAAAAAGTTGCCAGAGAATTGCCAGAGAATATGTCAAAAGTTTTTTATTAAATTTTAAACGTAATACCTATCAAAATAAGATAGGTATTTTTTTTTGCCAGCAAATTGCTAGCAACTTTTAATGTACTATAAGAATACATTAAAGGCCTTAGTGTATTTATTTAGATACTAGCTAGTCATAATTTTTCAAAGGTTATGAAAATTACAAATGGTGAAATTGAACATTTCAGAACCATACTAAAAAAATATGGTTATGAAACTACAGAGAGGGAAGCAAAAGAGTTATGAAGAATACTACTTCAGTTCATGTTAATATCAATTAACAATTGAAAACATGATTGATGATAGCATTGAAGAGAAGTACTTATCTAAGCAAACTAAGTATAACATAGAAAAAGAATTATTTTCTACTATGGAAAAAAATGATTTGAAGATTTTTATTTCTGATGAATTTCTTGAGTACAAAATTTTATCAATGCTGATTGATAACAAATTTAAATTACTCAAATTAATTTATGAAAATTTGTCAGAGTTAGAATCTTATTACCTTGAGAATTATTTTTTCATTTTTGATTCTAGATGAATCAAGCTAAGAAAGTTAGAAAAAATTTTAAGTACGTTTGATTTAGAAATAAAACGTAGAAATTTTATGAAGAAAAAAACTTACTGATATAAAAAACCAATCGACATAAATAGTATTCCTATTGTGTCTATAATCTGAAAGTACACTAAACTACCAAGTAGTATTAGTAGAAACATTAGGTGTCCATTTAATGATCATAGAGATAACTCTGCTAGCTTTAGAATCTATAAGAATACTAATAGCTACTATTGTTACTGATGTCATAAGTGAGGGAACATATTAAATTTTATAGCAGATATGGAAAATATATCTACTAAGGAAGCTTACAAAATTTTATTAAATAATTTTTATTAAAAATGGAGACATTTGAAAATCTTGAATCAGAATTAGAACAGGGAGATGTTCATAGAGAGAGTTTAGAAATTTTAAAAAAATTAAGTCTAGGAGGGGAGACTTACATTTACATAAAATATCTAGCTAAATACATGTGGGTTGAGAAGAAAAAGTTTTTTAACAGCTGAGAGGTATTAAATAATTTAATGGTAAGACCAGATAGTTTAAGGCAATTTAGATTGTCATGAGATATTGCTACCTATAATGACTTAACATATTATGCAGGTTGAAGGTACAAATCATTTAATCAGCTTAATGAAAAATTAATTTTGTTACCTTCTGATAATCCAGTGTTAGACCTACAAATTAAGGAGTTAATTGAAAATGTTTGCTGACATAAAAAAGAAAATATTGATTACCTAAATAAGATTATTCTTTATAAGTATTCACACCTTAACGATTTTACAATTCCAAGTATAATATTGTTTTGAGTTGGTTGATCTTGAAAATGAACACTCATGACTTTATTTAAAACAATGTACGGTGAAGAAAATGTTTTAGCTAATCTCGGGCAACGAGATCTTACTTCTTCGTTTGACACCTATAGGTGATGTGCTTTAATTGTGGAGTTTGCTGAGGTCATAACAAACAATACAAGTACAGATAAATGAATTTTAAATAAACTTAAGAATATTATTGGAGCTGAAAAATTAACTATCAACGAAAAAAATATTCAAGCTTATCAAATAGAAAATATTGCTCAGGTATTTATATCTTCTAATTCTAATATCCCTGTACTACTTGACGATAAAGGTATGTGAAATAGACGTTTCTCAGTAATTAAATCTATCAAAGCATTAAAGGATTGAGAAAAAATAAATAGAGTTATCTGAAATAAAAAAATCGTATCTGATTATTTGGCTTGGCTACATGAAAATTATTGAGAAGTTCTTGAATATAAATCTATTTCTGCTCTTGATAATCAGGATAAAAGAGATTTGGAAGAGCTTAGTCAAAATGAAGCTAATAAATTTTGGGAGCGGTTAGAAGATAATTACCCTGATTTTTATTGAAAAAAAGATATGTCAGAAATGTGAATAATGATTGATAAGTATTGTTTATCTAATGCTATAAATGAAAAAGAATTTTATAAATTCTTTTGGAAAAATTCAAAGTACCCTAAGAAAAAAATTAGGATTTGAAAAAAAACAATACAGGGGGTTGATATTCCTGAAACAAAAAAAATAACTATAAAAGAAGCAACAGGAATTTTTAGTTCGGAAGACTTCTTCTAAGAACATAAGAACAGGGAACATTAATTATTAAAAAATGTTCCAATGTTCCAGTGTTCTTGTACATTTATTTATATAATTTAACAGAAATATTATGAAAAAAAATAACAGATATTTTCTCTATGCAAGGAAGAGCTCTGAGTCTTCGGAGCGTCAGGTTCAAAGCATAGATGATCAACTTAAAGCAATGAGAAATAAAGCTAAGATTAAGTGATTACATATCGTTGAAGAATTTGTAGAAAGTAAAAGTGCAAAGGCTCCATGAAGGTATAGGTTTAATGAAATGATTGATAGAATAAAAACCTGAGAAGCATGCGGGATATTATCATGGAAGCTCTGTCGTTTGAGTAGAAATCCTAAGGACACATGAACCATTCAGTATATGTTACAAACTTCAGAAATTGAATCAATTATAACAAATGATAAAGATTATTATCCAGAGGATAGTTGATTAATTTTTAGTGTTGAGACATGAATGGCAAATCAATATATTTTGGATTTGAGAAGAGCAGTTAATAGGTGACTAAATAGTAAATATGATAAATGAATTAGACCTACCAAGGCTCCATTAGGTTATATGAATGACAAAAATAACTATTGAGTAGCAATAAAAGATCCTGAAAGATATGATATTATAAAAACAATGTGGAAGCTTATGCTTACTTGAAATTACTTATGACCTCAGATTAAAGATATAGTTAATAATGAACTGTGATTAAGAACAAGAGTTATGAAAAGTACATGAGGAAATCCATTATCAACTTCTACTATTTATAGATTATTTAAAACAGTATTTTATACTGGGTATTTTTATCGTAAGTGAGAACTAATAAAGGGAATTCATAAACCTATGATAACACTAGAAGAGTACGATAAGGTACAATATTTACTGGGAAAGAAATGAAATCATAGACCTCAAAATTATGAGTATGCATTTACTTGAATGATCAAGTGTTGAGAATGTTGAGCTATGATATCAGCTGAAATAAAAGAAAGGTTTCACCAGTGAATGAATAAAATAAAAAGACATACTTATTATCATTGTACAAAAAGAAAGGTTGGAGTAAGTTGTAACCAAAAATATATCACAGTTGATAATTTGGAACTACAAATATCCAATGTCTTAAGGTGAATAGAACTTATACCAGAATTTAAAGATTGGGCTGTATGAGTAATTAAAAATAATTATGATACAGAGATAGAAAATAAACTAGCTATGCAAGAGAACATAGATAAGACTATAAGGAGAGAGGAAATTAAGTTAAAGAAATTAACTGATCTATTACTAGAAGATATTATAACTAGTGAAGATTTTAAAATAAAAAAACTTTCTATGGCAGAATCCATAGAAAGGCTAAGAGGTGAAAGAGATAAAATTGATACTAGGTGAAATGAAGTTTTATGATTAACTGAGGAGGTATTTGATTTTTGTATAAAGGCTAATGATGCATTTATTAGCTGAAGCATGCAAGATAAGAAAAATATATTCTCCACACTTGGTCAGAACTTTTCACTAAAAGATTGAGAGTTGGCTATAGAGCTTTACCCATGGTTTAAAGTTATAGAAAATTGAGTGAAGAAAAATAAGTCTAAAAAAGATATGTTGGAATTTTTAAAAAATAGCACCGGTTCGGGAAGAACAGGTGCTATTTTAGTATGTTTTAACAAATGGTCGGAAACGCAAGACTCGAACTTACAACCCCGCGTTCCCAAAACGCGT
>Ga0233448_1001402_pt1 | contig 20398 bp, 14 predicted proteins | sample SI_124_October20_2_FD_183015 | JGI IMG/M metagenome (GOLD analysis project Ga0233448, IMG submission 183015) | Seawater microbial communities from Saanich Inlet, British Columbia, Canada - SI_124_October2016_150_MG | ecosystem: Environmental > Aquatic > Marine > Inlet | place: Canada: British... | reverse complement strand
TGAAGGTGGAGCAACAGCAGCAGAGGGTCAAAACCTATATCCAATGGATACTGTAGAAGGTATGTATGTATCGGTTGATGAAGGACCAGCACCAACAAGTGCTTTAATTGAAGTAGGAGTTGATGCCTCTAAAGATATCAATCCAGTTATTTTAAATAAAGTGGAAACAAAATGGCAAGCTGATCAAGGTTATGTTGTAACAAACACAAATTCAGTAGCAGCAGACGGAATCTATACTCTAGCTATTAAGTAGCAGCAGACGGAATCTATACTCTATCTATTAGATAATAGAAACCAAACAAAAAAGAAAAGGGAGGGTTTTATTGCCTTCCCTTTTTTTATAATCAAAAAACAATAAAACATTTGATATATTAAAATAAAAAAGGTGGTTTTGATATATGAAAAGTATTTATACTGACAAGAAAGAGTTATTATTACAGGCAATAGAATCTAATAATGAGGATTATATATGTAAGGTTTTAGAAGAACAGAACGAAAAAATAGACAATACTAGATTTAAAAGGGAGTTTTTAGAATTTGACGACATTATAGCAGAAAACAAGGTATTAGAGCCAGGAATAGTTCCATTAAATCACTATAGACACAGGGAACAAAACAACACTTTTTTATTATTAAAAAGTAAAACAACCCAACAGATAAGACTATTTTGTTACAATCCTGAAATAGAGATAGAGGAATATCAATATTTAAAATTCACATATAGTATAGGGGTAACAACATTAAGGGATTTTCACAATTTAATTGAGCATTTTTATCCAGAAAAAGAGGTAGATACATTAAGGAAACAATTATCAACAAAAGCGGCAGATGAAATTTTAACAGATTTATTAAAGACAGGGGTAGATTTTGGGGCAACAGACTTATATTTAAATGTATTAAATAAGGAGGGAGAGATAATATATAAAATAGATGGTTTTAACATCAAAAAGGGTATTTTAGGAGAGTCACAAACAAAAAGGGTATTAGACATAGTTATGAATCATTCAGGGCAATCCCAAAAGTCACATGGAGAAATAAAGGGAAAGTTAGACTGGCAGGTAAGGGGAAAAATGCATAGTTTTAGAGTATCAATAGGAAAAAAGTCATCAACAGAGCAGATTATGGTATTAAGGTTTTTATCTTCATATAATCCAAATCTAAATTTACAAAACCTAGGTTTTTATCAAGAGCACATATCAAAGATAGAGGAGATGGCAACATTAGAGAATGGAATAGTATTTGTAACGGGTTCAACAGGGGAGGGAAAATCAACAACAATGGGAGTAATTTTAAACCAGTTAGCAATAGAGTCAAAAAAGATGGTTTTTACAATAGAAGACCCAGTAGAGGTAAACAATCCAAATATAGTTCAGTATCAGGTTCAGGAAGATGGGGATGAGAAGTATCACATGTCATTTTCAGATTATTCAAAGTTATTAAAAAGGCAAAATCCAGACATTGTATTACTAGGAGAGGCAAGGGACAAAGAGGAGATAGAGGAGTGTATAAAGATGTCAAAAGCGGGTCAATTAGTATTTACTACATTACATTCAGCATCAACATCCCAGACATTAAGTAGGTTATCAGAAGAGGGTATTACAAAGGGAGATTTAGTGGATTCTTTAAGGGGTATATTATCTCAAAAACTGTATCCTAAGCTATGTAAATGTAAAAGGGAGATTTTTCCTGGAGACAAGAATTATTGTGAAAGTGAGAAATGTCAAGAGTATCCAGAGATAAAGCAATATAGGGCAAACAGGATAGGATGTCAAATATGTAGGGATAAAAACAAAGGTTTTGATGGGAAAACACTAATATATGAGATAAAGATATTTGAAGGTTTGAATAATAACAGACTAGAGGAGGGTGCTTATTTTGTAGATAGTATGGAGATAGCAAGAAGAAGGTTTTTAGAGGGACATATAGAGTATGAAACATTAGAAAAAATAAGAAAAACAAAAATAAAATAGGAGAAAAACCAAGCGATGCAAAAAAAAACAAACATTTTAATAGTGATAATGGTGGCTTTATTGACATCAGGGTGTATAAATACATCAATGGTTCCAGTGGCAGATCAGAATTTTGGAAAGAAGCAACAGATAAATGGGGTATTAGAGGAGACAATAACAGTTAAGGAAGGGGAGGATATAGGAGATATAGTAAAAAGGATATCAGACGCAACAAATTCAAACATTATATTATCAAAGAACATACCAGAGATGACACCATTACCATTTGATGTAAAAAAGGTATCTTTAGTGGATTATTTAAGATTATATGCAGAGGTGGAGGGATTAAAAGGGGAGTTTACAATGAAAAGTAAAGGAGTAAAAAACACTTATTTTGTAGATTACAAGAAAAAGAAAGTGAAGGTAGAAAAGGAGAAAAGGTCAAAAACACCAAAAGAGAGAAAAATGGCAATTTTAGAAACAAAGGTGGAGTTACCAGAGGGAATAACAATGTCAGAGACAATAAATATATTAAGGGATTCATTAAAAGTGGACATAGTGATATATATGACAGACAGAACGGAGTTTTTAAAGAAGCAGAGGTTATTTGTATATAAGGGGACAATAAGGAGTTTATTAAAGGAGTGGGAGTATGAAAACAGGTTTTATATAGAATTTAACAATGATACAATAGAGATAAAGGATTCAATAATAAAGCAATATCAGTTAAATGTTCCATCATTAAAGTTATCAAATGAAAAAACAACAATTTCAGAGGAGATAGATATATATAAACAGTTAGACGACAAAATAAAGGTTTTTTTACCAGAGGGTCAAAAGTATATAGTGGATAGGTCAACACAGAGTGTAGTAGCAGAAGGGGACAGATCAACATTATCAAAGATAAAGATGGCCATAGACCAGTTTAATGAAACATATCACTCAGTAATTCAGTTAAAATTAAATTTTTACACAGTTGATGTTACAGAGAAGGCAGGGTATGGATTAGATTTATCAGCATTAGCGAAGCAGATAGCTACACATAATGGAAGTAAGATAGGTTTATCAATAGGGACAGGGACAGGATTAGGATTAACAGAAGGGGAGGAAAACTTTAATTTTAAATTTACAAAATCAGAAACTCAAAACCTAGCAATTGACATAATGAATAACTATGGTGAAACAAGGAAGTTACAGTCCCCAATTTTAACAACAGTTAATAATGTTCCAACATCAATAAACATAACAACAGAGAAGGATTATGTAAAAGAGATAAAGGAGGAGGTTCACAGACAAGACAATGATATCAACAATGATAACGATACAAGTAATGATAATGATACAGCAGACAATAGAGGGGATTACACAACAAAAGAGATCAATGTAGAAAAGGTAAAATATGGATTTGAGTTATCTGCATTACCAATTATGTCAAAGGACAATGATGAGATAACAGTAATATTAAATCCAAAGTTTTCAGACTTAGTATCAATGACATCATATAAGTATACATCGGGTATGATGGGAGAAGATGGAACAGTACCAGAGAATGAGATTCAGTTAGTAGAGATGGCAACAACAGATTTAGGAGAGGGTCAAATAGTAAAGGTAAAGAATGGAATGACAGCTGTAATTGGTGGGTATTATATTAAAGAGGACAAGGATAATAAAAACACGGTTCCAGGGATAACAACAAAAAACAACATTTTGGATTGGGTAGCATCAAAAAAGTCAAAAGACTATAGAGTGAAGGAGTTAGTTATTTTTATAACAGCAACAAAAACAAACTAGGGAGGTTTATGTGGCACAAATTGTAATTTTAATAGTAGTTATGGGTATATTAGGAGGAGGTTATTCTATTGCCCAGGTAAACTATAATGACAAGGTAATTAAGGTGGAAAAAATGGAACAAATGATTTCACAACAAAAGCAAATAAGGTTATCAATCCAGGAGTATTGTAAGGACAACTCACCCATAGAGTCTTATCCCATCTATGAGCAGATACCAATTGTTCAGGAGGGATATACAACAAAGAACCCTTTTAAGGGGGACTATAGTTTAGTTTTCAAAAGTAAAAGTAAGGTGGGGATTATTTCAGAAATAGATCCAGCAATAAAAAATATGTATTTAGCAACATACAAAACAGACATTTTTGGGATAAACCCAACTTGTAATGGTGTAGAGTGTGAACAGGAAGTATTTTTAGATATTCCTTGTGAGACTTTATAACCAAAACTAAAGTACTTCATAACAACAGCAAACCATTTCTTAACCAAAACTTAAAACATTTTTTTTGGGTTAAGGTGGTTTAATTTTAATCAAAAATAAGTTAAAATAAATAAAAACAGGGGTTTTTCTATGACAAATATAATCTATACAAAACAGCAAGAGGAGATAATAAAACAATCAAAGCAAGCAAAGATGTTGATGATTAAGGCTTTTGCTGGAACAGGTAAGACAACTACACTTGTAGGTGTATCAAAAGAGAACAAGGAAAGAAACATTTTGTATTTGGCGTTCAACAAGGTTGCGGCGGATGATGCGAGAGAAAGGTTTCCAGAGAACACAGAGGTAAGAACAATACACTCATTAGCATTAAGTTGTTTAAAAAAAGTAGGTTTTTATGTAAATATGGCACAACCATATAGTATGTATATTTTAATGGAATATTTAAAACAGAAGAATCCAGGAAAAAACATACATTTTGGGATAGTAAAACAAGTATTTGAAAGGTTAAATTTATTTTTTTATTCAGAGGAGCTTAAAATAAAATCAGGGAGTTATATTGATTCATTTGCAAAGGATGTGTATGAGGGAATGAAGGCAGGGGAGATTACAACAGGGCATGACGGATATCTCAAGGTTTTCCATGAGAAGATTACAAATGGGGAAATTGTATTAGAAGGAATAGATATTGTAATGCTTGATGAGGCACAGGATTCAAATCCAGTAACTATTGCTATATTCAACAACATCAAGACAAAAACAAAGATTTTAGTTGGGGATCCTTATCAGCAGATATATGCATGGAGGGGGTCAAAAAATGCATTTTCATCATTACCAAGGGGTTATACAGAGTTAAGTTTAACTCAAACATACAGATATCCAAAGTCAATAGCTCAAAAAGCTAATTTATTATTAAGAAGAGAAAGAGGGGAGAGAAATGAGATAGAGACAAGCAAGGAAAATGGGGATTTTATGACTGAAGGAGATACTTGTGTAATTTGTAGAACAAATTCAGGGATTATTCAGACAATAATAGATGGTATGAAAAAGGGGATTAGGTATAAAACATTAAGACCAGCAGGAGAGATATTAAAAGAGGCATTAGATATTCTAAAAATAAAAAAGGCAAAAGGAAAGAAGGTGGCAAAGAAGGATTTATCAACAAAAGAGTGGAGTGATTTTACATATTCTCAATTAAAGAGAGAGACAACAAGAAAGGATGTTGACCCTAGGTTAAAGATGGCGTTCAACTTAGTGGAAAAGCATGGAAGTGAGTTAGAAGATGTAACAAAGGAGATTAGTAACAACAGAAGAAAGAAAAAGGGGCATTTTGTATTTATTACAACGGTTCATACAGCAAAAGGTCTAGAATGGGATAAGGTAATATTAAATAATGATTTTACACCATATCTTGTGTTTAAGGATAAGGATAGAGGTAAATACGAGGAGGAAGTAAATTTATATTATGTGGCGATGACAAGAGCAAAAGAGGTTTTAGAAGACAACACACCAAACTTAAGTGGTTCACTATCAAAGGAGGAAAGAACATATTTTTAACCTGAAAAATCAACATTTTTTAAGGGTATTTTGGATATAATAAAAATAAAAAAGAGGAGTTTTAATGCAGCACACAATACAAAGAAATATAGATAGGATGGAGTTAATAGAAAAAAAGATTATGACAAGTCAAAACAATCCAGGTTGCACAAAAAACCAATTAAAGGAGTTAAGGGAGGATTTGGATGTTCTTATTAAGGATACAAATCAAAAACTAAAACTTTACTTTGAAGAAAAAAATACTTGTTTTTTCAAATCTAAGTAAAAATTATGAGAAAAGATTAAAGAAAAAACAATAATTTTAGACAATAAAAGGGGTGTTTTGCAATTTTTTCGCCATTCTTTCGCCATTGATTATCTAATTTAGGTTAAAATATGTTAATATTATGTATAAATGGGTAGGAAGGCATTTAAAATTGATGTTTTTCTATTTTCGACTCCCATTAGGGTTAATAAAAAATAAAAGAGGTAAAAACAATGAAAACATTAAAATTATTACTAGCATCAGCAGTGGTGTTAACAGCACTAACAACAACAGCGAGTGCTTCAGTTACAAAAGGGCAAAAATTATATTCAAAGAAATTAAAAAAGGCATGTGGTTTTTCTGGTGCAAAAATGGCTTCAAAACACACTCAAGATGAGTGGGAAGGGTTAAATGAAGCAGGGAAATTTGTTGAAGAGATTAAAACATTATGTCCAGCAGTAAAGGACAAAAATTTAAAAGAGAAATTTATTCCTCATTACTATGATTTCTTCAATGAGTATGGTAGTGACAGTGGAAATGTTCCATCTTGTTAATAAAATAACAATTTAAAACCAGCTTCAATCAAACCCTCTAATAGTCTAAATTAGGGGGTTTTTAGGTTTTTTTTCAAAACCAATATTTTACACCATCACAAAGAAAAACATATATTTTAAAGTTAATTTTCCAAATAAGTTAAAGGGAACAAGTAAATAAAAAGGGAAAGCAAAATGAAAACAACAATTTTTAAACAAATAATGATATTATTATCAGCAGCAACTTTAATGATAGCGAGTCCATCAAATCTAGAAAGGGCAGAGTTTGAGGTTTTAGATAGCATAGAGGACAACAAAATGGAGATTTTAAAGAAAGAGATGGAAGAGAGTTTCAGTAAGAAGGACCAGGAAATGGAAAACCTAGAAAAATTATCAAGAGAGATAGATATGGAGTATAAAAAATCATTTCAGGGGTCAGTTATGGATATAAGGGTATGTTCAATGCAATATCAAGAGGTAGAAGTAAGAAATCCTAAAACAAATAAGTGTGAAGTAAAGTCATTAAGGAATGGTTGCATAATATCTGATTATAATAAGGGAAGATTACCATTTGCAAGTTGGGAGATATGTAAGCCAAAGAAGGTTAAAAGTATTAACTTTCAAAATATAAATTTTTAAAAGGAGAGAAGACAAATTGAAAAAAAATGAAATAAAGTTACTGACGGACAGGGAACATGTATTATTAAGACCTGCGAGATATATAGGTTCAACAAAAACAGAAGAGATAAAAACTTGGAGTTTTGATAAAAACAAGGGTTTAATGTCAATGAAGACTACAAAAACAAACCCAGCATTCAAAAAAATATTCAGAGAGATATTGGATAATAGTATAGATGAGTATGTTAGGACAGGAGGTAAATTTGCGAACAAGATAAAAATAATTATCAATCAGAAGAAGAATGAAATTATATTAGAGGATAATGGTAGAGGTATCCCATTTTCAGAACACAAAGATGGAAATAAGAAAATTACAGGTGCAGAGTTGGCATGGACAAGGTTAAAAGCAGGATCTAATTTTGATGATTCAGATGACAATAAGACATTAGGCCAAAATGGGGAAGGTGCATCATTAACAAATATACTTTCAACATCATTCAAGGGTGAAACTTGTGATGGAAAACAAAAGGTTACAGTGCAATGTAATGATAATATGGGAAAAATAAATTCTAAAATTGAACCAGGAGTAAAAAAATTCACAAGAGTTACATATCAACCAGACCTTGAAAAGTTTAAATTACCAGAAATACCAGACTATATGGTGGATTCAATAGAGGTTGACATAATGACTATAACACAGGTATATTCAAAAATGAATATTTTGTTAACAACAATAGACAAGCAAGGGGACAAGAGTGAAATGGAATTTTCATCAAAAACAACTAATTTCAAGACCTTCACAGAGTATTTTCTAGAAGAAACAGAAGAACCAAAAGTAAAAAATTATGAGGTAATAGAGGAGGACGGAATAAAAATAGCAATTTTTGATAACAATACAGATGTTGAAAGGATTTTTCATAGTATAAATGGTTTAACGGTTACAGAAGGTAGTCCATTAAGGTGGGTTATCAATTCTATTTCAAAGCCACTATTAGAAAAATTGATAAAGAAGCATAAGAATTTAAAAACAGGTGATTTTAGGCAAAAGTTATCTTTTATTATTATTTTTACAAAAATGACAAACCCAAGGTTTAATTCACAGACGAAAGAAAATTGTGTAAACACTTATACTGATTTTAAAAACAACATAGGAAATATCAATTTTTCTCAATTATCAGAAAGGGTATATAGAAAAAGGTCATCAATACTTGACTCTTTAACAACTTCACAATCAATAACAGATATGATATTAGACAAAAAGGCATTAAAAGAGTTAAAACCAGAGACAAAAAAGAGAGTGGTGATAGATAAATATTACAAGACCTCTGGAGACCATAGAAAGGAGAAGATAGGTTTAGTATTAACTGAAGGGGATTCGGCCTTACAGGGTGTTATAGACACATTAGGGAGGGAGACATTTTCATATTTTCCATTAAAGGGGAAGCCATTAAATGTAGTAGAGGAGAAAAACAATGTTATAACAAAGAACCAGGAGATAAAGAACATATTACAAATTCTTGAGTTAGACATAACAAAGGATAAGCCAACAATGAAATATGACAGTGTAATTATAGCAACAGATGCAGACCCAGATGGTGCTCACATTACAGGTTTATTATTAGCATTATTTTATAGGTTTGTTCCAGAGATGGTAAAACAGGGGAAAATTAAATTATTCAAAACTCCAATGATAGTGGCAACACCAAAAAGTGGTAGAGGGAAGAAAAAGTTAATTTATTCATTTAAAGAGTTATTTAGGGAAGAGGAAAACGAAGGTTTTAAAAAGAAATATGATTTACATTACTACAAGGGTTTAGGTTCTTGGGCAGGAGAGGACTTAAATAATTTAATAAAGGAGAATGGGATCAATAATTTCATAATGCCGTTTAAAGAAAAGAAGGGTTTTGAATTCCAAGAGATAATGGAGAATTGGTTTAAAAAGGAAAACACAGATTTTAGAAAAGAGCAGATAAACAAAGAAAATTTCAACATAGGAAGGGCATAAAAAATGAAAAAACAAATATTTTTAGACGAGTATTTTGGTGAAGATATAAAGGCATTCTCACAGTATGCTGCATATAGGTCAATTGCTTCATATACAGATGGACTTAAAAATTCACAAAGAAAGGTTGTATATACAACACAGGAAAAGATGGGCGACAAAATAGAGAAAGTTTCAAGACTTGCATCAACAGTAAGTTTAGAGACAGAGTATTTACATGGGGAGACAAGTTTAGAAGGTGCAATAGTTGGTCTTGTAAGAAACTGGGATAAAAATTTATGTATATATGATGAAAAGGGGAAGTATGGTTCAAGGGCAATTCCAAAAGCAGCATCATCAAGGTATATTTATACAAAGAGGTCAAAACAGTTTACAGCGGTTTTTCCAGATGAATTTAAGGAGATAAAGGAGTCACAATACTTTGAGGGAAATAAAATTGAACCAAAAACACTTGTTTCAACTCTTCCTTTAATTTTAATAAATGGTAATTCAGGAGTTGGATCTGGTTATTCACAACTAATACTACCACATTCAAGAGAGACGATTCAAGGAATTATTGAAAAGTATTTAAAAAGTAAAGCAAAAGACAAATCGAAGATATTAGATGTAGAGATACCAGTGGAGTATCCAGGGTATAGAGGTATAATAAAAACAGTAACAGAAGCAGGACAGAGAAAGACTTATTTTTCAGGGGTGGTAAAAAAGAAGAACACAACAACAGTTGAAATTTCAGAGTTACCAATAGGTTATACTATAGCGACATACAATAAGGTATTAGAGGTTATGATAGATAAGAAACACATAGTAGATTATAGGGATTTTACAAAGGGGAATGATTTTAGATATGAGATAAAGGTAAGAAGAGAGGTTATCAAGGATAAGACAGAAGATGACTTATTAGAATTTTTCAAATTAAAAAAGACCCAAACAGAGAATTTTGTAACAACAACAGAAAACAATAGTTTTAGAATATTCCAAGATGAGAAGGAGATATTAAAGGACTACATTGAATTCACATTAGGGAAGATGGAGGAATTAAGGATATACCAGATAGAAAAACTACAAAAAGAGTTAAGTTTATTATCAGAAAAGGCCCGTTTTATTAAATTAGTGATGGATGGGAAGATAAAGATAGCAAAACAGAAGAGAGTACAAGTAGAGGTTCAGTTAAAAAAGAACAATTTTGAAGAAGATAAAACAGACATTTTGATATCAATGAAGATATATAGTTTAACTCAGGAGGAATATAACAAAATAAAGATGAAAGAACAAGAGAAAAGGGTAGAGTTAGAGCAAAAGCAAAAGGAAACCCCCGAAAACCTATATTTAAAAATGTTAAAAAAAATATTTTAGATATAAATTATTGTTTTCATTGATATACTTATAGGGATCGATCAAAAACAGGTGTTTTAAGAAAAAGTACAAAATAAGTATTTTTCAAAAAATTAAGATGGGAGTGAATAATTCCACATAGTTAAAATATTTTAGAGGAGAAAAACAAAAATGAAAAAAACAAATTTATTATCATTAGTTGCAGCAGTTGCAATTATTTCAGGTTCAAGTGCGGTTGCTTCGGACACATCAAAAACAGAGGTTACTGGATATGCTAAGGCGTATTATGATTCAGTAGATTCAGATGCAAATAGTTTATTATCACAAGGTTCAGCAAAAGCAAACATTGGGTTACATGTTGATGTAAATCATACATTCAATAAAAAGGTAAAGGCAAACTTAGGGGTTTCAGTATTAGATACAGCAAACTTAGAAGATGAAGTTGTTTCAGGTGTAGTAGCAGGAGCTTCAGCTCATCAAACAACATTAGATATTGCAAACATTGAGATTACACCACAAGATAACACAAATATCAAGGTTGGTAGAATGTTATACAAATCACCATTATTAAATTCAGATAACTGGAGTGTTCATAAAAACACATTTGAGGGTATTGCAGTAACACATGAAATGGGAAAACTAATGTTTCAAGCGGCAGCATTTGATAAAGAACATCAAAGAAATGCAGGAACAGACTTTAATGAGTATGCTTCAACAATGTATACAATGGGTGTAACAAAAAAACTAAAAGGAGCAACGGCAAACCTACATTTATATAAAAGTGATGAGGTAACAGCAGTTTATGCTTCATGTGGAAAAGCGATTTCAACATCATTAAAAATGGGAGCACAAGTTATTCATATGAATCCAGATGCAGCAGGTTCTTCAACATTAGGTTTAGGTCTAAAGGCTTCAAAAGCGGTTGATGCTGGTGTTGTAACACTTGCATATTCACATATTGGTAATGGTGTTTTACCAATTGGAAAGTTATCAGACTTAGGAACAAAAACTCCACTATACACAACAGGTTTTACATCTGACACAGATGTAGTTGGAATGAGCAACAGTGATACATTAAAACTATCATTTAAGACTAAGGTAGCAGGAGCAAATGTTGTTGCATTTGGTTTAGTAACTGATAATGATTCAGTAGGAGCAGGAACTTCAACAGAGTTTGGAGCAAAGGCAATCTTTAAACCTTCAGAAAATACAAATCTAATGGTATTAGGTTCTGTTGCTGACCATGAGACTGGTGGATTCCAAGGTAAGGATGGATTATTAAGAGTTGTAGCAACATATTCGTTTTAATAATTCAAAACAATTGTTTTAAAAGGGTGGGTTCTTAATTGAATCCATCTTTTTTTTTAACATTTTAAAAAAGAGTTTTTTTCAATTAAAACCATTTTAAATGTCATCTTTACTGAAGTTGTTTGCTTTACTACTCTTTCTAAATCTAAGGTCATCTAAAAGGTGTTTTAGACCCCTTTCGTGGATATATCTAAAGATATCTTGATTCTCTTTTTAAAACTATTAGGATTTTTGTATTTCAAAATAATAGTTTTAAGTTCTTCTTCAGCAAAATCTCTATTTTTAATTACCAAGTATCACCTCATCAAAACAGGCGAAAACAAAAAAAGAAAGAGGTCAAAAACATTTATTTTTAATTAAATTTTTAAATTTTTCACCAAAAGAGTTAAAATAAATATTTTCCTTGACATAATTGTATTAGAACTTGAAAGAATAAGTTAAAAAGAGTTAGAGGTTGCGAACGACTCAAATTAGAAAAGAAGTATTTTGATCCATTAAGGTAAAAAGTTATTTTTTTCTTACAAATTTGTGGATTTGCAACCTTTTTTTTGTAAATTTAGAAAAAAAAGAGTTTTTTAAAGATATTTTTAATTAAAACCTATATTTTATGTTATAATAAAGGTGTTACAAGATAACATATTGACATGAATCAATTTTAATAATTTTTTCTGGCGGGCTTCAATTATTAAGAGTTTTTTTAAGATATATTTAAGAAAACATATGTTAATATGTTATTAAGATAAACAAGAAACACAAACAAAAACCAAAAGAGGATAAGAAAATGAAAACATTAGTTTTAAAACCAGCATTAAATCGAAGTGAAAAGATTGCCAATATAGTGGTAGGCTTCAGCACGATTATAGCAGATGTAAAGCATAATGTTGAGACACTTAATCCACAGAGAGGTGTTCCCAGTTTGTAAAATATTCATAAAAGAATTATTTTAGGGCTGGGGTTTAAGACCTTGGCCCTTTTTTTATGGGAAAAAATGAACCGAAAGTTAAAAAGTTCAAAAACTAAGTTAGCAAAAGAGAAAGTAAAACAGAGATTTTGAAGATTTGAGAAAGTAGATTCGTAACCTCAATTTAAATTAAAAAACAAAAGTTTTAAACAAGTCAAGAAAGGGGGACGAGGTATCTCCCAGGTATGCCAGAGTAGTTTAACAGGAAAAATAGTGGTTTTGTACTCCGCAGTTCTCGGGTCAGTTCCGAGCTTTGGCTCCATATGCTGAAATAGCTCAAAGGAAGAGCACACCAATTATATCGGTGAGGTTAATGGTTCGATTCCATTTTTTAGCTCAAAAAAAAAATAAAGAGGAAAAACTATGAAGATAGGAAAAATCATAGTCCCATTGTAAGATAATGAATATAAAGCTTATGGTGTGACTTAAAACAAATTGAAAAATATTCATTTTTGTGAGGGTAGTTCAACGGTTAGAATACATGACTTTTAATCTTGGGATGAGAGTTCAATTCTCTCCCTTCACACCATAAGTAATAAGCGGATATAGTGTTTAATGGATAGCACATTAGTCTTCCAAACTAAAAGTACGAGTTCGAGTCTCGTTATCCGCTCCATAATGGCAAAAAGCATTAAGGTGATGCATTCCGCTCATAACGGGGAGAACAGGGGTCAGTACCCTGTTTGCCAACCAGTAAGTTTGTATGTCCTGTTAGTTCAATTGTATAGAATTCTGGGTTTCGACCCCAGGGGTAAGAGTTAGAGTCTCTTACAGGACTCCACAGTTGCCCTTGTAGCTCAATGAAAGAGCAAGGTGTTTCTACCGCCTAGGTTGTGAGTTTGAATCTCGCCAAGGGTTCCAATTAAACAAACTTAGAAAAAAATTTAGAGATGTGGGGGTAGCCCAAAGGTAGAGGCGGATGGTTGTGGTTCATCTTGTTCTGGGTTCAAATCCCAGCCCTCACCCCAATATTGTTTTTAATAAGCACACATAGGGTGTGTTTTCCGAGACAATGCGTAATAACACAATCGTCAGTGCGGTGTAGAAAATGTGTAGTCCTGCTTATAGCTCGAGATATAGGTAGGCAAATAAATAATGAGAGCTGGTGTAATGGCAACACACTTGACTTTGACTCAAGTATTAGAGGTTCAAATCCTCTGCTCTCAGCCAAAAAGTGGATTAACATAAAAGTAATGTTTTCGGATGATAACCGAAGGAAGAAGGGGCAGTACCTTCATCCACTACCAAATAAAACAATGGTTTTGTAGCTTAATGTAAAGCCTCTGATTGTCACTCAGAGAGATGCGGGGTCGATACCCGTCAAAATCGCCAAATGTCGGAGTGGGGTAATAGGAAACCCATGAGTTTCATACGCTCAATAATGAAAGTTCAAATCTTTCCTCCGAAACCAAAAACATGGCTCTATCGACTACTGGCTAGGTCGTTAGGTTTTCAACCTAGAGGACAGGGATCGAAACCCTGTAGAGTCACCAAAAAAGTATAAAAAAAACTAAATATGGGAGAAAAGTAGTCCACTTGGTTTGGGACCAAGAGTAAGCTGGAGCGTTACCAGCTATTTAGACCAAAAACAACAATTTTAAAAGGGGGATCTGGATGGGCCAGGTTCTGGGTTTGCACCTTAGAAACATGAGATCGTTACTCATATTCTCCACCAAAACAAAATGTGCTGTAGGACAGAGGTAGTCCAGATCCCTGTTAAGGATAATGTCGTTGGTTCGATCCCAACCAGCACAGCCAGAAAATGTCCTTTAGTGTAATGGTAACACACCTCTCTTACAAAGAGGAGCAGATAGTTCGAATCTATCAAGGATGACCAAAAAATGTGAGTTTTGTATATAAGGTATTTACGCAAGGTTGAAGCCCTTGAGAAGTCGTTAGTTCGAATCTAACAGCTCACACCAAATGCTCAACTCAATAAAGAAGATTCAGACCTCATAAGTCAGAGTAGATAGGGGTAGTTCCTATTTGAGCAACCATAAAAATAAAAAAGCAGATTTTAGGAGGGGTTAAAAATCCTTGTTTTAAGCTTGAACATGGGATTAGGAATAATTTATTTTCCTTTTTTCTCCTCCTAAAATCTTCAAAAGAGTACAAAAACCCTTATTTTCAAAGAATTTTAGACAAATTTCAGATTTGGATAGATTTTTTAATAAAAATAAGGTTTTTTATGTTATAATTATGTAAGTTTACTTGATAGACTTAACAAAAAAAATAAAAAAAGGTAAAAAGAAAATGAAAAGCACAATTTTAAAAAACTTATCATATTGTTATTCAAGTTTATCGCTGTGGAGCGAGACTCTCTTATTGCCCGAAGAGGTTGGAGGAATTTAGTATTAAGTTCTAACACTTCAAAAGGAATAGGAGGGATGGTTGAAAGACTGTCCCTTTTTTTATAATAAAAAACAAAAAATGTCAGTGTGATGAAATAGGAAAACATGGCAGGTTTAGACCCTGTTGGTAGAGATACCTTGCGAGTTCGACTCTCGCCATTGACACCAAAGTAAATGCTAGTATGATGGAAAAGGTAGACATAGGAGGCTTAAAACCTCTGGCAGAAATGCGTTCCAGTTCGAGTCTGGATATTAGCACCAAACAGTATATCTCAGTGGCTAAATTGGTTAAAGCTCCTGTTTGCAAAACAGATGATTGTCGGTTCGAGTCCGACCTGAGATTCCAATAGAAATAAAAGGAGAGGTGACCGAGTGGTTTATGGTTCCCGTCTTGAAAACGGGTGCAGGGTAAGACCTGCCGAGGGTTCGAATCCCTTCCTCTCTTCCAGACCATATATAGATTTAGTGTAGAGGTAACACGACGGATTCCAAACCCGTAACCGAAAGTTCGATTCTTTCAATCTGTGCCAATTAAAACAAGGATTTTTATCCCGCTGCCTGACTGTAAATCAGGTGTCTTTAAAGATGTGGGGTAGTATTAAGACGGAAGGTGCAAGTCCTTGAGAATCCACCATAAAGAAAAATAGAAAAAAAATAGAAAGTAAACTCATGGGGTCATGGGGACTGTTTGCTAAACAACTCGTAGTCAATAGGCTATTCGGATCGAGACCGATGCTTTCTGCCAAAACAAATATTTTTAAACTGATCAATCACCAAAAAAGACTTCAAGATTTTATATAATTAAGTTGGACCAAATGATTATTGATAAGTTTAGATATAATGATAATAGACATTAGATGGAAGGAGAAGATATTTCTCTCCCACTATTTTATAAATATGAGGAAAAAAATGAAAACAAGAATTTTAAAAATAAAAAGTGAAGTACCCATAGTGGTAGCAGGGGATGTTCATGGATGTTTAGCCCAACTAAAGAAATTATATATCAGAGTTAAAAATAAAAAAAAACAATTATTTTTAGTTGGAGACTTAATAGATAGGGGTCCTGATTCAATTGGTGTAATAGATTTTGTAAGAAAGAATAATATAAAAACTGTTTTAGGTAATCATGAAAAGATGTTTTTGGAGTATAAAGAGCGGGTCGATATAATAATAAAAGACCATCACAAAAGAATAAGAGTTGTAGAAGACAAGTTAGAGGAGCATTTAATTAAAGACTCACTAAAGTTATCTTTAATGTCGCTATTAGAGGATTCTAATTGGTTCTACAATGGAGGAAGAGAGGTATTCCTTGAGTATATGAAAAAAAATGATGATTTTAAAACATATCAGGATGACCTCAACTTTATCTCTTCACTACCATATTTTATTGTGGTAAAGGTTAAGGGTGTAAAAACAAAGGTTTTAATATCACACACATTAGCATACAATGAATACAAGGCATTAAAATTACTGGAAGGCGATGAAAGTTTCAAAAGTAAAAGTTTAGAGGAGGGTATATTATGGCAAAGAAACCATCACAAAAGAATAAAACAAAACAAAACAAAGTTTTTTAATATATTTGGACACACACCAGTAGATGTATATGACTCTAAAGTTTATTCAAGAATACAAGGAGATATTGTACCAATGCCAGTGGTATCTACAGAACAAGTTCATAGAATTGCAAATGTAGATACAGGTTGTGCTTACAAAGGAAAAAGGGCAAGAGGTTTTTTATCTGCTATTTCATTTCCTTGTCTAGAGACATATCAAGAAGAAAACAAATAGTTTTACTTGTTTTTTTCTAGGGGTATGTTCATATTTTCATCAAAAAGAAAGTTTTTATTTCCCCTAGAGAGAAAAAACAGATATTTTATAATATTTCCTAATATTTCATTCAAACACATAAGTCATAAGCCACAATCCATAAAACAAAAAACAAGTATTTTTACGGTATACTAAAACAAATAACCAAAAAGAGGTGTTTTGAATGAGTTACATAGATTCAACCAAATTAAAAAAGAGTAAGACAGGAATAAAGTTTGAGATATTAGGTTTAAAGAAGAAGACAATAGGGGTGTTAACTTCAGCAGGAGGAGTAGGAAAGGGATATTTATTAAAAAGTTTTTTTACAGACACCAAAAACTTTCTTTTTAAAAGGCCACTCAAGATAGCATATTTTTCATTAGAGGACGACATTGACATTGTTAATGACAAGTTTTCTGAAATGGATATAGTCCATAAAAACATCCATTTTTATTTTAACAAAACCGAATTTTTTAATTTAGTTCCAAACAAGTATGATTTAATAATAGTTGACACATTCAGTAGATTTAACAAGGGGCAGGTAGATGAAAATAGTAATTCTGAAATGAGTTATCTTTATGATACTATTCTTGAAAGGGTTAGGGAACTTAATTGTGCTTTACTATTCATCCATCATACAACCAAAACATCAAGAGATAAAAAAAATGGGAGTTTTGATGCGAACTCATTAAGGGGAGCAGGAAGTCTTAGTGATGACGCAAGACTTGTAATAGGTTTAGAGGAGGTCAAAAAAGGTGTTTTAAAGGCCTCTACATTAAAAATAAACTTTGAGAGTCCCAACAGTCAAGTGTACAATAGAAATGCTTCTGGAGGCCTTGAGATTGTCAAAGAACAAGGAAGGAATAAATGTTAGGAGAAAAAAGATGAGAATAGACAAGATCAATAATATATGGCATCCAGGACTTTTGGAGATATCAACACTACCAAAAAAAAACATTTCAAAGATAAGAACAATAGATGTAGATGTATCAAATTCAAATATAAAGCAGATACAGATTAACTCATTAGAATATACACCACAGGAGGCACAACTTTTAAGGGTCTTTATGAAAAAAGCATTTGATTTCAAGAAAGAGTTAAATTTAACAATAAAAACAAATTGTGAGATTAGTCTTGATTTTTATAAATTGATAGATAATGAATTCAGAGAACTTTCAACCCAACAAAGAACAAATATGAAAAGACAGAGTTTTCCAAGTATGATAGAAAAGTTTTCATGGATGAGAACAAAGATAACATTTGAGGATGGAGATGATATAGAGAATGAGTTTGTATCATTTTGTGATTATGTCAAATATTCAAAAAGAAACAAAACAGTTGTTTTTAGATTATCAGACACTACTTTTCTTGAGGAGAGGTATATAAAGGGTGAAAAGGATACAGGTTTATTAGGATATATAGATATAGATGTAGATGTTGTTCATAAAATGAATTTTTTAAAGAGCAACAGGTCAAAAGTGGTATTTTCAAAGTTAGTTTCAAAGTTAGAACTAAGGGAGAGGGTAAAAGCTGATTACACATTTTCAGAAAAAGAGATGATGGAGCTTGTCATACCAAATTATAAAAACTTAAAACAAAATACTCAAACCAGAGCGAGACTTGACTACAGAGTTGCAATAAAAGAGGTAATGGATTCAGAACTCTTAAACTTAAGGTTAAAGGGAAACCTTTATATATTAAAACCTTAATTTTTATTTTATAAAACAAAATCTTAATTTTTATTTTTATTTTATAAAACAGGTGTTTTGTTTTTCTAAGGAAAATATTTTCATAAAATCATAATAGAATGTTAAAACAAGTAAAAGAAACCAACAAGAGGTGATAAGAATGAATAAAGAATTAAGTGTGTCAATTTTAACAAGAGCAGAAAAATTACACAAACATGCAAAAATGATTAAAGAAATAATTGATGAAAGGGATGGTAGTTTTGAAAATTTAAGAAGAATGAACCCTGATTACAAGCAAACATTCAGAGACATTACTGATGAGGTGTTAGAAATATTAGAAAGTGGTATAGATAACTCAGATGGTAAAGAGATAGCAGAATTATTAAGGAAATCAGGAGTTGGTAATAAAACTTTTTTAAATCAGGCTCAGATTTTTGTAAAAGAACTGAAAGAGTTAAAACAAAGTTCAAATGGAGATGAATTGGAAAGACAAGTGATTTTACTTGGAGATTTTGCCAAAAAAAATATGAATAAAATATTTGAGATTCCAATTGATGCAACAACAATGGAGCTTAAAAGTTGGAAAGATTTAGTTGAACAAAACTGGGGGGAGAATATTTTTAAAGGTTTGAGATTGGATGAACAAGTTAAGTTAATAAATAAATTATGTCCATTTGATTCACCATTTAAAGTAAAAGGACAAGGTAAGGATATGACTGTTTCTTTAAAAACTCAATCATCAGGGTTACCAGATTGTGTAATTATAGGACAAGATGGACAATTACATTCAGCCTCAGCATCAAATGCTCCAATATCAGATGTTTATTTTGAATCAGACCAAGTTTTAAGACATCCAGCATTATTAAGAAAAGTTAGAGAAGATTTTGAATCAGAGTTAATTGATTATGCAGATTTTATAAAAAGTGAGTTGGATAAAGGGATTTCATCTAAAGAAAAGTTAGATAATTTAGAAAATAATAAATCAAGAAAAAAGCTAAAAAGTGAAATAGCAGTTGATTTAAATGATAAAAAGTCACTAAGAAAAGTAATTAAAGATAAAACAGGTCAAAGAGCTTTGATAGAGGAAAATCTGAACCAAAATCCACCGAATACTCATTTCCACAATCAAAATGTGGAGAATGTTTTCACAAAGGGTCAAATAAAGGTTCTAAGAGAGCAATTAAAACTTGAAAACAATGAAATACCAACATTAGTTAATGAATTAGTAAGAACAATATTTACAACTCATTTAATTATGGATAGAGGAGTAGTAAATTCAAGAGAGACTTTCAATAAATATTTAGTTGATGTTCCATTTAAGTTTTCATTATCATTAGATACAATAAAAGGGTCAGGTGAAAATGAATTAGAGAAGCTAATAGATTTTACATTTCCAAATGCAGAACAAATCAAAAAGTTCAAAGATGCAATTGAGGAGTTAGTAAATAAAGGTGATAGAAATTCTCCTCTTTATGAATATTTTGATACAAATGATAATACAAGAGCATTGTTATTTTCAATAATCTTAATGTCATTTGAAACTAACGACAAGCCAAAAGAATTAGAAAAGACTCTTGAGTTTTTTAGAAAACTAAGTGGTTCTAATGGGTCAAAACCTCTAATCGAAAGAATAGAATCAAAACAAAAAGATGAACAAATAAAACAAATAGATGAAGAAAAGCTCCAAGAACAAGAAGAAAAGCTACAAGCACAAGAACAAGCAGCAGCACTATTGTGGGCAGGTTCATTAAGGAGGGGTAACAAACTCCTTTATAATAAGATGATGGATTTTGAAGATGAATTATATGATGAACATAATGAT
>Ga0233448_1001339_pt1 | contig 21125 bp, 20 predicted proteins | sample SI_124_October20_2_FD_183015 | JGI IMG/M metagenome (GOLD analysis project Ga0233448, IMG submission 183015) | Seawater microbial communities from Saanich Inlet, British Columbia, Canada - SI_124_October2016_150_MG | ecosystem: Environmental > Aquatic > Marine > Inlet | place: Canada: British... | reverse complement strand
CTCAAACTCATACAAGTCCTTCATCCTTATGACGCTTTGAGCTATTCCAAATAGCAAAGTATTATAGTATTTAAATAGCTCTTCTGTGGCTAGTTCGCCATGCTGTACTTTTGAAGTATAAAGGCCTGAATCAAAAAATATATCTAGATTATCCAACTCTTTGTTAACTAACGCCGCTGGATTTATTGAGTTCACTATTCTTTTCTCAAAAGCATTCTTTAAAAACTCAAATATGTTGACAGTTTCTTCAAGCCAAATGCATAGAACAGTTTCTAATGGCTTAAAATCAATCAAACTCACAAAGTGCTTGAAAATAGAATTTTCTATTTTAAAATCGTCTTTTCGATTACGTATAGATTCAATAATTACCCTATCCACGCCATTTGCTTCATGACATTGACTATACTCCTCATGCAGATTAATATAGTCAAGCCTTGCATCAGATGAGAGTTGTTTTAACCCCGTGAAAAAGTCATGCCCTCTAAATTCAACAGGGACTCGATTCAATAGAGTATTTATTAAGTCAAAATTAATGCCGTCTTTTTCATTTAAAGTGTATTCCAAATAGCTTTTGCAAACGAAATGTATCCATTCATTAATGTCATTTGACTCCATCATTAAAGCCCTATATCTGGTATTTTGTGCATAGCTATCTTCCTTTGTGCATCAATAATATCTGCATAAATCTGAGTGGTTTTTAGCTCTGTATGCCCCAATAACTTTGATACTGTATAAATATCAGTTCCCATTGAGAGCTGAAGCACAGCAAAGGTGTGTCTAGCACAATGGAAGGTAATATCTTTGGTTATACCCGCTCTCATGCACCATTTAGTGATTTCTGCATTGTGGTAAGCTGAATACTTAAGCCCTTTAAAAACCCTTAACTCACGCTCTTCTGGCTCTCCCATCAGCTTGTATGCTTGATTTGATATATCTAGGTACTGCAAGCCTTCAGTCTTTTGCTGATAAAAAGTTATTCTGTAACTATCATGAATCTGCTGAACTTCAGACCAAATGAGCTTTTGAATATCAGACCACCTAAGCCCAGTAAGACAACTAAAGAGGAATGCTCTCTTTAAAACTTCATACCTACATTCAGCTTGATTCAGAGCCTTTACTTCTTCAATCGTTAAATGCTCTCTCTTATTCTGTACTAGCTTGATGGACTTAACTTGACTGATTGGGTTTTTAACAATAATTTCATCTTTAAACGCTTGGTTTAATGCTGCTCTGAATTTATTGAAGTAAGTGCTGGAAGTGTTGCCACTTAATTGAGTTTTGCTTTTTGTGAGGGGAGCGGTTTGTAAATAGTCTCTGAACTCTTTTACAAAATCACTGGTGATTTGCTCAAAGGTTAATTCTTCCTGCCCATGAAAAGATTGCAGATGATTGAGGGTACTAACCCAAACAGAATAATTCGATTTACTGGGTGCTTTAGCTTTTTCATCACACAGCTTTTTATAATAAGTATAAAAGCTGGCTCTGAGCTTGGAATCGGTTTTAAACCCATGCTGCCCATTCTGAGCTTCAACAACTCGTTTAGCCCTGATTGCTTCAGCTAACTGAAGAGACTGTTTGTTGTGCTTCTTTTCAGCTGGCGTCTTGGGTACTTCATAGATAAAACCATTCAGGTTCTCATATTCCCTATGATGCTTAATCTTGCCTTCAGAGTCTTTAGTATAGCCATGATAGAACTCAAGCCTAAGACTTAGCGTTCCTGCTTTAGCTTTTCTCTTCTGAACTGTTATCTTCATATTTACACCACTTTTACACCAGATTTCAATGCAAGTGTAAATTAGGTGTAAAAAATAGTAAAGAAAAGGATAATCATAGGAAGCTAAAAACAACAACAAACCGTTAAGCTATTGTTTTTGTTTTTCTATTTTATCTTATTTTTAGATGATATTTCTGAGGTTACTTTCCGATACAGAACGAGGAAAAAATCTTGCCTAGCAAGTCATCGGAAGTAAATTTTCCGGTGATCTCTGATAGGTTGTTTTGTGCTTGGCGTAGATCTTCGGCAACTAGTTCTCCTGCTTGATTGAGCTGGAGCTGGCTTAAGGCATCTTGAGTGAATTCCTGAGCTTTTGTTAACGCCTCTATATGTCTGCGCCTGGCGATAAAAACATTGTCTGACGTACCATCAAAGCCGACACTTTGCTTTAAATGTTGTGTTAATAAGTCCATGCCGATCGCTTTTTTTATCGATAGATAAATCTGTGTGCCAGTTTCGCTTTCTTTGATTTCAGCAGGGATATTTTGTAGATCAATTTTATTGTAAATAGTAGTCAGGTTGATATGTTCTGGTAAAGTTTTTAACAGAGTATCGGGCTCCGGGTCATTGACATCAATCAGTAATAAAATTTTATCAGCTTTTTGTATTTCTGCATGGGCACGGCGTACGCCTTCTTGCTCTACTACGTTATCACTGTCACGCAGCCCAGCAGTGTCGATGATATGGAGCGGCATACCATCAATCTGGATGCGTTCTTTCAATACATCCCGTGTGGTTCCGGCGATATCAGTTACAATCGCCGCTTCATGTCCGGCTAGTGCATTTAATAGGCTAGACTTGCCTGCATTGGGCTTACCCGCCAGTACGACGGTCATGCCATCTCGAAGTAGTCGCCCTTGTTGAGCAGTGCTTAAAATAGTTGCTATGCTTTGTAACAGACGCACCACCCTATTTTCAACGATGCCATCAGTGAGAAAATCAATTTCTTCATCTACAAAGTCAATTGCTGCTTCTACATAAATTCGTAATTCGATCAGTTCTTCCAGCAGCTCGTTAATTTGCTGGGAAAAAACACCTTGCAAAGACTTCTGGGCAGAGCGGGCTGATTGTTCAGTACTACTTTCAATCAGATCTGCAATCGCTTCTGCCTGAGCCAGGTCGAGTTTATTATTTAAAAAAGCACGTTCGGAAAATTCACCTGGCTTAGCTAGTCGTCCGCCCAGAGATATGATCCTTCTAAGTAGCATATCCAGGATAACTGCGCCGCCATGCCCTTGAATTTCGACGGTGTCTTCGCCAGTAAATGATGCCGGATTTGGGAAAAAAAGTGCTATGCCGGAGTCAATTACACTGCTGTCTGCATCATGGAATGATGCATAATGGGCATGTCTGGGCTGCAGGTCTATCTTAACGAGCTGCTGGGCAATATCTTTGGCTTTGTTGCCTGATATTCTGATAATGCCGACACCACCATTTCCTGGTGGCGTGGCAATGGCTGCAATGGTATCTTGATGAGTGATATTCATAAATAGGGTTAATAAATACCTGAGTGAAAATAATAAGCTGGGCACATTTTACAATCAGGAGTAAAAAAGTTTTAGCTTTTTTCTGGTATCAGCAATAGCTAAAGCTATTGCACTCCTTAATTATTGCAGGAAAGAATGTTCGGGGAGTTATGACTGCGTTTAAAGGCGAGCTAAAGCCGCGCCCTACAAACAAAAAAGCCGAACTAGCTTGCGCTAATTCGGCTTTTGCTGTCGATAGTTGGTGTGTTTATTCTTTGCCAACAATTTTATTTGTAATATACCACTGCTGCATAATCGATAAAGTATTATTGGTTACCCAGTATAAAACCAGACCAGCTGGGAAGAACAAGAAGAACACGGTAAATACGATAGGGAACATACGCATAATTTTTGCTTGCAATGGGTCAACAGGTGCCGGATTTAGGCGTTGCTGAAGAAACATTGTGATACCCATAATAACCGGTAAAACAAAATAAGGATCTTTTACGGATAAGTCATAAATCCAGAGTATAAAAGGTGCCTGTCTTAGTTCAACCGTTTCAATTAATACCCAATATAGCGAAATAAATACCGGAATCTGTACCATGATAGGTAAACAACCCCCCATCGGGTTTACTTTTTCCTTACGGTATAAGTCCATCATTTCCTGGTTGAAACGCTGTCGATCTTCGCCATAGCTTTCTTTTAACTGTGCTAAGCGTGGCTGTAATTTACGCATTTTCGCCATTGACTTATAGCTGGCCGCAGATAATGGGAAAAACAGAGCTTTTATGCAAAGCGTCACGCCCATGATTGCAAAGCCCCAGTTATTTACCACATTGTCATGGATCCAGTTAAGCAAGGCATAAATGGGTTTACCAATAATAGTTAACCAGCTGTAATCAACCGTTAACTCCAAGCCAGGAGCAACCGCTTCCATCATTGGCTGAATTTTAGGGCCCGTAAATAATTGACTCTTAAATATTGTACTGCTATTGGCTGCAACCGTTTCAGGGTTTGAATAAGAACCAATAACAAAACGCTGGTTACTTAATTCCTTAGTAAAATAATGCTCTTCATTTGCGGCAGGTGGAACCCAGGCAGTAGCAAAATAATGTTGAATCATAGCTGACCAGCCGCCGACCGACATGACCTTTAGGTCTTCTTGCGCCATGTCTTCGAAATCAATCTTCTGGTACTTTTCTTCTTCCGTGTAGACTACTGCACCTGCGAAAGTACGAATAAAGGTATTACCTTTGCCATCGCTATAAGGCACTCTTAACAACTGCGTATATTGTCTACCAGTCCAGTCATTAGCAGACTGATTGTCGACTTTTTGCTCTAAGTCAATAACATAGCGGCCACGCGTAAATGTATACGTTTTGGTATAGCTTATGCCGCTACTGTCTGTCCATGTTAAAGGCACGGTCAGTGTATCTTCGCCTTCTTTAAGCTGGTAGCTTGTTTGTGCAGAAATTAATTCAGTGTTGTGGTTTGGTAAATTAGTTGATTGACCGCTAGTAAGTAAGCCACTTTGTCCTAAAAATAATTTTTCAGCGCTACTATTAAATAAGCGAATTTTTGCATCTTCACCCTTTATAACAGTGTAGTCTTGCAGGTCAAGATTACGTAGGGTCCCGCCCTGTGTGTCTATTTCTAGCTGATAAACATCTGTGGTGACAGTAATAATATTATCTGCAACATTTTCAGAAAATGGCAGTTCAGCAGTGTCCGGATTATTATCTGATTCAATAGTAATGGGGTTGCCGTTCGAATCAATTGTTGTTTCTGCGATAACTGCTGGCTTAGGGCCGTAGTCAACTTGCCATGTTTCCCATAACATTATAGAAATCATCGCAAGAATGACGATGAGTACAAACCTTATATTCTCCATTTTTACTTACCAGTTTTTTTGGGTACAGGATCATCAATATCACCATCATAAAAAGGGTGACATCGGAGTAATCGTTTTATTGTGAAATAGGAGCCATTTATAGCGCCATGCGTAGATATCGCTTGCATAGCATAGCTCGAACAAGAGGGATGAAAGCGGCAATGATTGCCTAGCAAAGGGCTTATAAAAAATTTATAAAACCTGAGTAAGGCTATGAGTCCGTAACGCATCGCTTTATTAACTTAAGCCAGTGTTTATCTAAAGAGGCTTGCAGTGTTTTTGAGTTTGCTGCTGACGCTTCCCTGCGAGCCATGACTACAATATCGATATTTGTCATTGCTTGCTGTTGCAATCTAAAGCTCTCTCGGGCAGATCGTTTGATTTTATTTCTATCGACAGCGCGTTTTATATTTTTTTTTGCAATGGCAAGGCCTAAACGTGCATGGTTTAGTTCATTGACAATGGCAAGCACTGTGAAATATTTATCAGTGGATCTTTCCGGATTAGCGAAAACACATTTAAATTCAGCAGGCTCTCTTAACCGCAGATGCGGTGGAAAGCTAGCGGCTTTCTGTGTCAACTGTTATAGAGCTAGTGTATGACGACCTTTTGCTCTACGGGCATTAATTACATTACGGCCACCATTAGTCGCCATTCTTGCGCGGAAACCATGAGTACGCGCGCGTTTTATTTTACTTGGTTGATAAGTTCTTTTCATTCTGAGGGATCCTTACAATAGGGTGAAAAAATTGGATGAAAAAGAGATGGAATTGTATGAAATTATTAATATTTTGTCAATGCTAATGATTCCATTATAAACATGTTTGTAGTAATCGGTACAATAAGAGGTTTATTCATAACGATCTTTTGAAAAATCAAGGAATCTCAGATGTCACTTGCCATCGCATATAGCAGAGGTCGATCAGGAATCAATGCACCGCTGGTAACGGTAGAAGTGCATATATCCAATGGCTTGCCTGCGTTAAACTTGGTAGGCCTTCCAGAAACTGCGGTTAAAGAAAGCAAAGACCGGGTGCGTGGGGCGATTATAAACTCGCACTTTCAATTTCCGATGCAGCGCATCACCATTAATCTGGCTCCTGCCGATGTGCCTAAGGAAGGCGGTCGCTTTGATTTACCCATTGCACTCGGCATTCTTGCCGCATCGGGGCAGATATCAGCCATCGAACTTGCCAAATATGAATGCCTGGGCGAGCTGTCTCTAGGCGGAGAGTTGCGCAGTGTTAATGGTGTGTTACCGGTTGCCTTACAGTCCCGCAAAGCTAACAGGGCCTTGTTTTTGCCATTGGAGAATGCGCAGGAAGCTGCATTAGTGCAAAATGTCGAGTTATTCCCAGCGCAGCATTTACTGGAAATATGCGCCCACTTAAACGGCCAGCAGCGCCTACCTACAGGAATCAATCAAACTCCAGCACCTAGCGACGACAAATCAGGCCTGGATTTTGCGGATGTACACGGGCAGTTTCACGTAAAACGCGCATTAGAAATTGCCGCAACGGGTTTACATAATCTATTGATGCTAGGTCCACCAGGTACCGGAAAATCAATGCTAGCATCCCGCTTACCCAGTATTTTACCGCCCTTAACCGAAGCGCAGGCGATAGAGAGCGCCGCCATTGTCTCTATTAGCGACCGTCGCTTTGATGCTGAAAACTGGCTCAGGCCGCCCTATAGAGCCCCTCACCATACCGCTTCAGCACCAGCTCTGGTCGGCGGCGGTAGCAACCCTCAGCCTGGAGAAATTTCCCTGGCACATAATGGTTTATTATTTCTCGATGAATTACCCGAGTTTGATCGCAAGGTACTAGAAGTTCTGCGTGAGCCTTTAGAAACCGGACACATTACTATTTCTCGTGCAGCGAGACAGGCCGATTTCCCCGCCCGCTTTCAGCTGATTGCCGCTATGAACCCGTGCCCTTGTGGTTATCTGGGTGACTCGTCCGGGCGCTGTCACTGCAGCTCGGAACAAGTGTCCCGTTATCGTGCTAAAATCTCCGGCCCATTACTGGATCGAATTGATATGCACCTTGAAGTACCCCGGGTATCTCATCAGGTTTTACGCAAAGGTTTACCCGAAGGCGAAGAAACCAGCGCGACTATTCGTCAGCGAGTGATTCAGGCGCGTCAAATTGCCATGCAGCGTTCAGGCAAAGTAAATAGCAAGCTGAGTGCGGCTGAAGTAAAACAGATTTGCACATTGACAGAATCAGGTCATCAATTATTAGAACAGGCCATGAACAGCTTTGGTCTCTCACATCGCGCCTATCATCGTATCTTAAGACTGGCACGTACCATTGCCGATCTCGCCGGTGCAGAGCAAATACAGATTAACCATTTAAGTGAAGCCATTGGCTATCGCAAACTAGACCGCCAAGGATAATGCCCCAACTCAACTCGGAACAGGCCCGCGCCGTAAAGACCATAGACCGCCCTTTGCTCGTCCTCGCAGGCGCGGGCAGTGGTAAAACCCGGGTGATTACCGAAAAAATTGCTCACCTAGTCAAACAAGGCCTGCCTGCCCGGCATATTGCCGCGCTCACCTTTACTAATAAAGCCGCTCGGGAGATGAAAGCCCGGGTAGGTAAATTACTGGATGACAAACAATTACGCGGCCTGCGTGTTTCCACGTTTCATTCACTCGGCCTGGATATATTACGCAAAGAACACCAGACTCTACAGTACAAATCAGGTATTTCTCTGTTTGACGAACAGGATAAAATCACCCTGTTAAAAAACCTGATTACTCATGGTTCTGCGCATTATGATATTGATGAAGTAGATAATTACTCGAGAAAAATTGGTCAATGGAAAAATGCCTTCATCACTCCCGAACAAGCTTTAAGCCACGCCAGTGAAGAAGAGCATATTGCTGCGCAAATATATACCGATTATATCCGCAGCTTAAAAGCTTACAATGCGGTGGATTTTGACGATTTAATTTTGCTGCCGGTTTTACTATTTCAAAAACACAGCGAAGTCCTGGAAAAATGGCAGAACAAGATTCGCTATTTACTGGTGGATGAATATCAGGATACCAATATCACCCAGTATCAGCTGGTTAAACTACTGGTCGGCAGACTCGGAAAATTCACCGTGGTCGGTGATGATGACCAGTCTATCTACGCATGGCGCGGCGCCCAGCCGGAAAACTTGGCACAATTACAGCAAGACTACGACCGCCTAACGGTGATTAAGCTGGAGCAAAATTACCGCTCCTATGGGCGCATCTTAAACGTAGCCAACCAGTTAATTGCCAACAATCCGCATGCCTTTGAAAAGAAATTATGGAGCGATATGGGCTATGGTGAGCCTTTGCGTGTTTTAACCCATAAAAATGATGCTACAGAAGCCAAGCAGATCGTCTCCGAAATCGTGCATCATAAATTTAAAACGGGTGCAGATTTTGGTGATTATGCCATTCTGTATCGAGGTAATCACCAATCACGCTTATTCGAACACAGTCTGCGTGAGCATGATGTGCCTTATTTTATTAACGGTAGCACTTCGTTTTTTTCCTATGCGGAAATTAAAGATATCCTCAGCTATTTAAAATTATTCGTAAATCCGGATGATGACGCCGCTTTTTTGCGTATCGTTAATACGCCACGACGTGAAATCGGTCCGACTACGCTGGAGAAATTGGGGGCTTATGCCAACGAGCGTCAAATTAGTCTGTTTAGCGCCTGCTCGCAAATGGGTGCCAGAGAAAAACTTCCTCAGGCCGCGCTGGCGCGTCTGCAAAAATTCTGTGAGTGGACGGGGAGAACAGCCAGTGCCATGCAATCTGGCGACACCTTTGCTGAAATGCATGCGTTTATAGAGCAAATTAATTATCATCAATGGCTACAGGAAAACAGTAACACTCAGCAGGCCGCGGAGCGCAAAATAAAAAATGTCAGCGAATTGCTGGAATGGCTAGAGCGCCTAGCTAAAAGCGAAGATAACAGCGAGGCAGAAAAGACCCTCGATGAGATCGTCTCCAAGATCCAGTTAATAGATATTATGGATCGTAACCAGGAAGACCAGGCCGACAATCAGGTTAGCCTTATGACCCTGCATGCCGCAAAAGGACTAGAGTTTCCGCATGTATTTTTAATCGGCATCGAAGAAAATATCCTGCCGCATAAAAACAGCATAGACTCCGACAATATAGAAGAAGAGCGCCGCCTTGCCTATGTCGGCATTACCCGCGCGCAACAAACCTGCACTTTTAGTTACTGTACTCACCGCAAACGTTATGGCGATATTACCGAAAGCTCACCCAGCCGTTTTTTAGCCGAACTGCCGGAGGAAGACCTGGAATGGCCAAGCAAAAACCCGGTAGATGAAGCAGAACAGAAAGTACGCGGCAAAGCCAACCTCGCGCATTTAAAATCCATGCTATCGTAAATCAAATCGATAGGTTAAAATACATAGTTCAAATAAGCGCCTGTAGCTCAGCTGGATAGAGTACTGCCCTCCGAAGGCAGGGGTCGGACGTTCGAATCGTCTCGGGCGCGCCATATAAAATAGGGACTGACGGACTAACCCTTAATATAAAAATCTCGCGAGGTGTCACTGAGGTGTCGTTCTGTTGAAATTCTCGCCTACGTTCCTAACAATGATAGCCGTCTAAAAAACCACTCGTAAGTGGTTATTAGTTTTGTGCTGATATTGCCTGCTCAATGTTGATTAATTTGGCATCAACTCTTGAAATGCCTGGTTTAGCTCGTTGGTCTGTACGTTCGACTCATGGATAAACGCCACAATTAAATGTATGACACCTTCGTTGCGATGATCTGCCTGTACCTGGTCGACTGTGTAACCTGCCTTTTCAATGCAAGCCTCGATAGTCGGTTCAGTTAACATAATCACTTTATTAGAAGACGTGATCTTTTTAACCGAGTCTAGCCGTTTTTGTAATTGCGCATTATTTAAAATCATCCGCCACCACTCCGACTATATGATGAATAAAAGTGGCCTGCTCATGGTTAGTCGGTGGTGGCTCTTCGCCATTCATCCAGGTTACAACTTTGTGGCCGCTATCTTTCGACATTAAACCGACCCGCTTCTGTAACTGTAAATTAGTCTCGATCATCAAACTCACCACTCTTTGCTGCTTCCAGTGCTAATACCTGTTCCTGGAACTGCTGTTGCACAAGTAAACTTTGTGGCAATATTTTATCCATGATCAACTTAAGCATTGATGTATCTCCACTTTGGGTGTGATTTTTATTCAACGCCAAGAGCGACCGTCTTTAAGCTATTGCCAACTTGAGGATTCCGCTAAGATTGTCAACCAAGCTGTAGCTGGGGCCAAGGGCCCATTGAGGTCGCTACTCTGAAGGTGCGGATTGCACAGGGCCAGAGGTATTAGACAGCCTCATGCAAAGGTCGGATATATGGGTGCGATATTTCTTTATGTTACGATCAAAATTTTATTTGCAATAAGGGGTGAACCATATATGACCTCAGTTATTTTCATGAAAGTGCTAGTCTTAATTGTATTATAGTGATAAGGAGCTATAATTTTTTTAAATAAAATATTTTTGATTTACAAAGGGGGGTTTTTATGAAGGTCAATTGTCTATGTTGTCACTTGTTGTTATGTGGTGTTACTTCAACATCTTTTGCGGGTACTTTAATTAATTCAACCAGTCAAAGTGTTGGTTTATCTAGTCCAATAAATAGTTTTCAAAATACATTAAATCTAAATTCAGGAAATTCTGTACTTCTTCCTCGCAATTGGGGTGATGCGCAGCACTTGTATGTTGATATAAAACAGAGCGGGATTAGTCTTTGTGGAAATAAATATGGTATAGCAAAATTATCTGCATCTGAAAATTATATTATTAAAAATGCTAATGGTGTGATTGGTTGTGATACATATGATGGTGATATTCCACCAGAGCCAGAGCCAGAGCCAGAGCCAGAGCCAGAGCCAGAGCCAGAACCAGAACCAGAACCAGAACCAGAACCAGAACCAGAACCAGAACCAGAACCTGGCGTTTTTTCTGTAGTAGAACAACCAACGGCAAGAGTTTTTGGTAATGGTACTTGGATTTATGATGCTCAATTTCCTGATGGTCCAACTGGTGGAGCGTTTACTAGTGCTGGCTTATGGGCTGAAAAACTTATTAACCATAATCAGAGTGCTGCAGAAGGACATAAAATTAATCAATTATTTACCTATGGTGGAAGTTTAGAGATGTATTGTAAAGGATCTGGTGAATCAGACTTTAGTGAAGCCTGTAATAGTAAAAATATGTTGGTAACTTATTTTCCACCTTCTTTTTATAATACTAATTTAACTTTCGATACTTTAGGTGATAGTGGTTATGAGTCGACTGTAGCATATAAAATTGCGACAGATTTTTCTAAACCAGAAACTAATACAGTAACTAAAATTATCCCAATCATAGATGGTAGAGTTGATAATCCAGTGAGTAATGATTATTTAAATGCGTTTAATATAATGTCACAATCTGAAGCAAATCTATTTGCAGATAATGTGGCTCGAGTTTATTGTGCTGATCCACATGTTAGTGGTGTGCAATTTGATATTGAGCCATTTGATATAACCCAGTTAGGTCAAAAATATTTTTATGAACGCATTGCAATGAATCTTGCAGGTGAAAATTCAAATCATGACTTTGATTGTAAAAATGTATATTATCCACAAGGCAGGTCATTTTCAGTTTTTACCTTTCCTAGTGTCATTAACAAAGCCCCAGAAACATTAGCTTCAATATTAAATGAGTACAATAATGGTTATGTTGTTTATTCTCTTTATGATTTAGGCTCTTTAGCGGCAGGATCAGTGAGTTCTCCAGCTGTTTATCAGTCATATGTTCAATATCATTTAAATGCTATTAAAATATTGGCTCAGCAATATGGCGTTTATTTTCAACTGGCGATACCTGCAGCAGCCTCAGTGCATGAATATGAGGCAACAGCTACTTATCAGAATGGTGATGTTGTTAATGTTCAGCAAACTGGATATGGCCAAGTTGAATATGTGAAAACTGCTATAGAAACAATTAATTCAAATAATATGCGTCAACTGCCACAGTTTATGGGTATTGATTTATGGGGATGGAGTAAGTATATGAGTTATCCCCCTCATACTAATAATATTTACTTACCTAATCAACCTACTGGACTTGTATTAGAGTATTTAGAAAAAAACTTATAATAATTATTGTTTCTTTATATTTAATTAATTGTCATTATATAAAAAATATGGTAACTACTCAGTGTCAATAATTAAAAAAGTTCTTGATAGGGTTTTAGGCCGTAGTTGCGTTTTTTAGTTACCTGTCTATTAGTTAGAAAAGAGGTTATTTATTACCTCTGTCTTTATAGACAACAGAAAAGTATTTTTTAAATATGGATGACCCCGAACAGTTTTTTTAATCGCTTCAAAATCGCTTATGACAAGGAAAATTCAGGATTTAATATACCTGTCCTTAAAATAAAGCAGTGCAATATGGAAACGGGATAAAAGCCCCATGCTTGCATAGCAAGTTTGATATCACGAATATGCGACAGGTTGGTTGACATTTAGCGGTATGAATAGGAAAGCCAGCAGTCAGAACGAATTTCTACCTGCCAGAAGAGATGGGCTTGTCGGATGATTTGTTTTATTCTGAAGCAGCAGTGTTGCTGCCTTGAAACTCTTTGAGTTTTTTAAGAGCTATTTATTATTAGCAGTAATACTAATGCTACAGTGAAAAAAATAACAGCCTGGGCAATTGAGTTCTGAGTTAAAATCGTTGAATATTTAAATTGTCCTTATGTGGAGACGTTATGCTTATCCTTCCAAAGTCATGTTTTTTGCATGTAGCTAAAACGGGTGGTTCATGGGTAAAAAAAGCAATTATAGCCTCAGGTATCGAGTATGAGGATTATAGGGTTGATGGTAATCCCCATGTTGGTTTAAGTGGCTGTCCTGTACCTGATAAGTTTAAATTCGCTTTTGTTAGGCATCCAGTTGATTTGTACCGTTCATATTGGCAGTTTAAAATGACGCATGAGTGGGATGTTAAAAACCAGCTGGATATGGAATGTAAATCTGATGATTTTAATGATTTTATTCGTAATGTGCTTGATAAGTATCCTGGGTGCTTTGGTGATAGCCTAATTGATTTTGTTGGCGATAGAGAAAATGAAATCGAGTTTGTTGGCAAATATGAAAACCTTGTTGAGGATTTGATTCTAATGCTTAGGGATGCGGGAGAAGTGTTTGATGAAGGTGCTATTAGAAACTTGCCCGCTTATAATGTGAGTGACAAAACTAGGTTTCCAGCTATATATACAGCGAATCTGAAAGAAGAAGTAAGAAGAACAGAAATTAATGTTATGCAACGCTTTGGCTATGATTGAAAAAATGCATAAGTTTAATTTACCCCCCAACTTCCGTACCTTTAGCATGATTATGCCTTTAACTGCCGTAAAGTAATTGAATCCGCATGGGTGCATACGTAAATACAAGAAAGTTGTCTCTGCAGGTCTGTTCAGCATGGGAACGCTCGTTAAAGTCAATCAAAACCATGTCTTTGTATGACTGAAACTAGTCAGTTTCGCTGAGTAGTTTCAGTTTTGTTTAATGATCGCTAGCATCATCATTTAGTAATGGCGGCTGCTCCTGGTGTGGATTTATCTTATAATCTCCATCCAGGAAGCCCTTTGATTTTTCCAATGCCTGTTCTTTTTTTAATACTTCATCCATTGCAAGTGCATCTTTCAATACTTCACGATAGCTCCGGTTAACTTTTTTAGCGTAATCTGTTTCTTGCTGATCCTGAATTTCCGCAGCTGATTTGACCGGGCCGGTTTTGTAGCGACTATCTAATTCATCCGCTAGCTGTCTAAGATGCTGACTGATGGCTAATAGCTGCTCTGAGGCATGGAACTTATTTATGTCTAACTTAAAGTTTCTGGCGATTTCATCACGCAGGTTAAATCCATAGATTACGTGGTCATGTTCTTTTTGCTGGAAATCATATTCGATATAAATATCCAGCGGGTCGCCGGCTTGTTTATCAAAAATGATATTGGCACTTTCCATTGTGTAAGTTAATGCATCGACAAACTGCTTTCTGACTCGTTCTAGTTCGTCAAAAATAAAGTCGGCATTTAATTTGCGTATTATGTATTTCATACTGTTATCGGTTATTAGCAATCAGCAATCAGATTAATGTTCTTTATATACTGTCTATCTTTTACTAACAAGTTTAATTTTAGCTATCTATGCGTTAGATGTTGATGCCTGTATATATTCGTACTTCAGTTGTAAGTGCGGATAATTAAATCAACCACTTACGTAATGATCAGCACGCTATGGTTTTTCTGATAGGTTCTGGCTGCTGTCAAACAGGATATTATTGATCAGGCGGACTGGGTTGAAATAGATTTCCAGGAAATGGCTAAGTCGAGTTATTTCATGATAGTGATTGTATGAAATTTGCTAATATAGACTTGAAAAGATGGGATGCAACTCGGGAGGATCCAATATCGGATTAATATTGACAGTCATTTCGAACCGCGTTTCAGTGCTGAATGTATGCCGACGTTACGCCAGGTATTAGCGACAGCTAAAGGTAAGGTTCGAGTGATTATCGAGCTAAAATACTATGGTCATGATCAACGATTGGAGCTGCGTGTTGCAGAAATAATTGAAGTACAAGAGATGTAGTCGAATATAATCATCATGTCGCTAAAATTCATAGGGTGCAGAAAAATGAAGGCACTACGGCCTTAATGGCAAGTGGGGTTATTAACTTCAGCGGCCTTGGGTAATTTAAGTAATAGTGAGGCTGATTTTCTGGCAGTAAATATCGGGCTTGCCACACGTTTTTTTTGTACATGCGGTGCATATTAAGGGTAAACAGGTTTTTGTCTGGATGGTAAGCGATGCAGCGACTATGTTCACCTCAGCTGGTCGGGGTGCGGATGGTCTGATTACCGATAAACCCGCAATGGCTCGAATAGTCTTACCGCACCGTGCCAATATACCCGTAATAGGGCGTTTAATCTTGGAGTTTGCTGAAATTCTGAGCGTGTCTCCCGAGTTAGGCGAGCAGTAACCAATATTTCAAACAACAAAACTATTTAATGAATCTACCATCATTTGATCCCATTTTTTTATTTGCCGCGATAAGTAGTTTTTTATTGTTTATCTGTCTGTTGATGCAGTTTTTCGTATTGCGAAAAGTGAATGCATTATCTAAATCCAATGCCGAACAAATTAAGCTTGAATTAGTTAAGCTGCTGCAGAAAAATGAAGAGACTCTAAAAGAGGGCTTAGTTGATTCGCGTAAGGAATTACGTGATGTTAGCGCTGATAATCGGCGTGAAATACACGGACTATTTAACAGCTTTCAGGATACGTTGCTAAAGCGGGTTAGCGAAAATAGTAGTGAACAGAACCGCCAATTAGATGCTTTTAAGACTTTACTGAGTGGATTGTCAGAAAAATTAATTAGTAACTCTACCGAACTTAAGCGTAGTGTTGGCCTGTCATTTCAGGAAGCCAGTGCAGCATTAAATAGTAAGCAGGATGAATTCAGGGAAAAAACTCTGGAAAGGCTTAATGGCTTTGAACAGAGCATTAAAAGTGATGCCAAGCAAAACCGCCAGGAGCTTAATGACAATTTAAAATCATTTGAGCAGAAATTCTCCTTGGTAATTAAAGAGTTTACTGAGCAATTAAGTATAAAATTTGCTGACCTGAATAGACAGCAACTAACCGCTAGTGAACAGGCAAAAACCAGCATTATTGAAATCAAAGAGACGATTGAAAAGCAATTGAAATCGATTCGAGAAGATAATACCCGTCAGCTGAGTGAAATGCGTAAAACAGTCGATGAAAAGTTACACGAGACTTTAGAAAAACGTCTGGGTGAATCTTTCAAGCAAGTCAGTGACCGTCTTGAACAAGTACACAAAGGCCTGGGGGAAATGCAAAACCTGGCGGTGGGCGTGGGTGATCTGAAAAAAGTGCTGTCCAATGTGAAGACTCGGGGCATACTCGGCGAGTATCAATTGGGTAATATTCTGGAGCAAGTACTTAGTCCAGACCAATATGGCGTCAATGTGGCAACTAAAAAAGGCAGTCAGGCGAATGTTGAATACGCTATTAAATTACCTGGCAAGTCCGATGAAAAAATTGTCTGGCTCCCTATCGATTCTAAATTTCCTCTGGAAAGTTATCAATTATTATTGCAAGCCATAGAAGCCGGAGATCGAAATAAAATTGACCTGGCTCAAAAGCAGTTACTGAAAGCAATAGAAAGTTTTGCCAAAGATATCAGTACAAAATATATTGATCCACCTAATACGACTGATTTCGCGATTATGTTTTTACCCGTTGAAAGTTTATTCTCCGAAATTTTGCGCCACCCTGAAATGTTTGAGAAATTACAACGTACTTACCGAATTACGATTACCGGGCCGACTACTTTATCGGCATTACTCAACAGTCTAAATATGGGGTTTAGAACACTGGCAGTACAAAAGCGTAGTAGTGAAGTTTGGAAGGTGCTGGCGGAAGTGAAAACTGAATTTGTAAGATATGCAGAACAATTAGGGAAGGTACAAAAGCAGTTGCACACCGCTTCCGGATCTCTTGAATCTTTACAGTCAACACGCACGAGTGCAATGGAACGTAAATTACGCGGTGTAGAAACACTGGAAATTGACAGTACAAGTGACTCTCTAGGATTAGTGGATAAGCCTCTGCCCAATCAAGAGCACTAAATTTTACACTTTGCTCAGGAAATCAGGAAATCAGGAATGGCATGGTGAAAACCTGGCGATTGCCTTACCTTGTGTCGCAGGACACTATTATAAGCGAGAAATGCGTGGTGTTAATAAAGGCGCTATCAGTTACTTAGCTAAAAACCGTATAAGTTAGCTGGAAATTTATGGCCGATAAATGGGGAAGGGGGTTATTTCAAAAATAAGATCTCATTCATATAATCCTGGTTTTTCTGTTAGAATAATACAATCTTTTTTTATTTCCTAATTTGGATTTATATATGAAAAAATCATCGCTTATATTTGTTGCTTGTATTGCTGCCATACTTATATTTCAGTACAAAGCTGTTATTCCATTTGCTCAGATGGTCGCAACTTCTGACCTTTTTATGGAGGATTCTGGTGACGAAGGAAGTAGATATCCGACATCCACACCTATGACCAGTTATGCTTTTATGCAATGCAATAAACTGATAAGGGAAGAAGTTGATAGCGATATTACTATTATGTTTCCTGCGGAACCTCTACAGTCCTGGCCTTTGGGGAATTACGAATATCTTATTAATGCAGATATTGAGTTAAGTTCAGATTCTGGAACCAGTTTTTTCAAGAAATATGCCTGCAAAATCAAATATGATAATGGTTCAGATCTAGAAGGCGTTGCTGACGCTGATAACTGGACTCTAAACGGCTTATCAGGATTATCTGAACTATAAAAGGAATGCGAGTAAGGCCCTGCTTTACTCGCACAATTTGTTCAGCGGTATAAAATACTCAAGCATATTTAAGCTTGTTGCAACCTGCTCGTTGGCTATTTTTGATCGATAAATGTTTATTGCGTTGCAAGCATTTTCTTGTGCGCCAAGCCCCGGGACTCCGTGCTCAGCCAATAATTTAATATATTTCAATGTTTCCGCGCACAGTGCTATCGTTGATGTGCGTGGATATGCCCCAGGCATATTTGTGACACAATAATGAGTCACATCATGCTGTTTAAATACCGGGTTATCGTGCGTAGTCGCTCTTGACGTCTCAATGCAGCCTCCCTGGTCTATGCTGACATCGACCACGACCGTGCCCTTACGCATCGACTTAATCATTTCTTCAGTAACGACATAGGGTGCTTTGGCCCCTTTATTTAAAACTGCTCCTATCACTAAATCTGCGTCTAAACAATTTTTTGCAATAGCCGTTTCTGTAGAATAAAAATACTCAACACCCTGCAGGTCATGAGATTCCAGGATACCTTTAGATAGGCCTGCCTGAAATACATTGGCTCCCATAGCATTTAAAGTACGAGCGGCATGAAAGCCAACAATGCCGTCCCCAATCACCACTGCTTTTCCATGACGACTGTCCATTATTTTGCCTAGCTGAGTGCCGTTACTTTGATTAAATTTTGCTAGATAGTAAACGCCCACCAAAGCTGCCATATTGCCCGCTATGGCGCTCATAGGGGTCAATAGCGGCAACTTACCTTGCTCGTCCTCAAGTGTTTCATAAGCTATCGCTGTTGTTCCACTTTGTAGCAAGTTAAGCGTCAGCTCCTTTTCAACTCCTGCGAGATGTAAGAAAGTGAATAAAATTTGTCCTTGTAAATAGTGATATTCAGAGTGTAATGGCTCTTTAACCTTTACAACCAGCTGAGTACTCCACGCTTCCCTCTCAGAAACTATGGTCGCACCACTTTGTTGATATTCTTGGTCAGAATAATCCGAACCGACTCCGGCGCCTCTTTCTACCAAAATCGTGTGGCCTGCTTTAACAAGTTCAGCAACACCTGATGGAATAATCGCAACACGGAATTCCTGGGTTTTAATTTCCTTCGGTACGCCGATAATCATCCATTTATCCTATTGTAGACATTAAATATTTTATTAAGTCTTCTACCGATTAGCTTATACCATCACTATACATGCGGATGACTAGTATTTATCATATGCTTTATAAATCTGCGTCTTACCATCCTTATCAAAAGCAATGACTTTAAACGGAGCTTTTTTGTCACCCATTTCCATGCCAGGCGTGCCAACTACCATTCCAGGTACTGTCAGTCCGCTTATCTCAGGTTTTTCTAGTAACATAGTCTTAATATCAGTAGCGGGCACATGCCCTTCCACAATATAACCATTAACAACAGCAGTGTGGCAAGAGGCTAATGGGCCACTAATACTATATTGATCTTTGATTTTCTGGATGTCTTCAATAACATTATCTTGCACATTAAAGCCTTGTGTCTTAAGGTGTGCCACCCATTTACTGCAGCAGCCGCATGTAGGGCTTCTATACACGACCACATCCATAGCGCTGGATTCAGAGGATGCTGGCTCGCTCGGGACACTTTGCGCATAACTTATATTAAGGCCAAAGCTGAAGATGAGCGCTGTTGTTACTACTACTATTATAATTTTTTTCATCATTTCTCCTCCTTCTGCTTATGATAAGGTTTGCTAAAGTCGTGTACTGCATCGACCATTGTTTTTACATGGTCAGGATTAATATCAGGCAATATACCATGCCCGAGATTAAATACATGCCCTGAACCTGCTCCATATTTATCAAGTATAGTTGAAACTTTTGACTTAATAACTTCAGGGTTTGCATACAGAGTAATGGGGTCCATATTACCTTGTAATGCGACACGCTCACCCACTCGCGCTCGCGCTAGGTGGATATCTGTTTGCCAGTCCAGTCCCAGTGCGTCATAGCCTGATTCTGCCATGGATTCTAACCATTGTCCGCCACCTTTAGTAAACAAAATTGTCGGAATTTGCTGGCCATCCTGAGTAGTATTTAATAATGCCCGCACTTGCTTGGCATAACGTAGTGAAAACTCTAAATATTCTTCCGTACCAAGAGATCCGCCCCAGGTATCAAAAAGCATAACAGTCTGTGCGCCTGCCGCTATTTGTGCGTTTAAGTAAATAGCGACAGATTGGGCCAGCTTATCTAGCATTTCATGCATTAAGTGGGGTTGCTCAAACATGAGGCCCTTTACTTTGGAAAAGGTCTTACTGCTACTGCCTTCTACCATATAGGTCGCCAGGGTCCACGGGCTTCCCGAAAAACCAATTAAAGGCACGCGTCCTTGCAGGGTTTTTCTGATTAAACGCACAGCATCGATGACATATTTTAACTCCATCTCCGGGTCGGGAATAGGCAGCTTATGTATATCAGCAGCAGTGCGCACTGGATTTTTAAAGCGAGGTCCTTCTCCTTCGCTGAAATATAAGCCCAAACCCATTGCATCAGGGATCGTTAAAATATCAGAGAATAAAATAGCGGCATCAAAATCAAATCGTTCCAATGGTTGTAGTGTGACTTCACATGCTAATTCAGGATTGGTGCATAAGTTCATAAAACTGCCCGCCTGCGCACGAATTTCTCGGTATTCAGGTAAATATCTTCCAGCCTGACGCATCATCCATACTGGCGTTTTGTCTACGGGTTTTTTTAATAATGACCGGATGAATCTATCGTTTTTTAAATCACTCATGTTTTGTCTTAGTCCTTGTGTCTTTATCTATTTGTATAGATGAAATGCTTTTCTTGATTGATTGCTACTCAAAAAACTTAATTAAGGTGTGAAATAGGGGCACCTTAATATTCATCTGAAATATAAAAGTTTTTATTTCTTGCGTCCATAATTATTCAATGTATCTACTAATACAGTTCTTTCTACACTGAGAGGTAAGCTTGCTTCACCTATTTTTTTTAGTAAGATCAAGCGAATATCGCCATCAACATTTTTCTTGTCCACCGCCATTAACGTGATGAATTCCTTGGTCGATAAATCTACTGGGGGTTGTGTCGGTAATCCTGCTTTGTTAAACAGCGCCACAATTCGATTGACATCGCTATCATTTAACCAGCCCATGCGTCTTGATAAATCGGCTGCCTGGCATGTTCCTATCGCGACAGCTTCGCCATGGAGGTAGTTGCCATAGCCCATTCCGGTTTCTATTGCATGGCCAAAAGTGTGACCTAAATTTAATATTGCTCGAATACCTGATTCTTTTTCATCACTGGCGACAATCTCTGCCTTATTTCGACACGATTGCTCAATAATATAAGTTAATGAATCTTGGTCGCGGGCTAATAATTTTTCTATATTAGCTTCTATCCAGGCAAAAAAATTAGCATCCCGAATTAAACCGTACTTAATGACTTCTGCTAAACCAGCGGATAATTGCCTATCATCTAATGTTTCAAGCACTTTGATATCAATAAT
>Ga0233448_1001324_pt1 | contig 21343 bp, 11 predicted proteins | sample SI_124_October20_2_FD_183015 | JGI IMG/M metagenome (GOLD analysis project Ga0233448, IMG submission 183015) | Seawater microbial communities from Saanich Inlet, British Columbia, Canada - SI_124_October2016_150_MG | ecosystem: Environmental > Aquatic > Marine > Inlet | place: Canada: British... | reverse complement strand
ATTGGTGATAGATAGGCCAATTTGTTTATCATTTTAGGAAACGCCCTGTGCGGACCCGCATGCAGGGTGTTGTGGAGGCTGGGGGAGAAAGACCCTCGGCTATCCGATTGCTCATTGTGGCTAAACTTGACACCTTTCGAATCAATTTCAAACTCATCAAACACCCTTGAAGTGAAAAATATACCTTCACCAGTATGATTGTCTGGATCTGTTGTTAGCTTTCCCTTAGATAATTCAAATAGCGCTTGGCGTTCATCATGCAGATCACAAAATCGTTTGATCTTCTTAAAAATACCCTCTCCATCATCAATAATGAAGATCATGATTGTTTCTTTATTTCGTGCAACGTAGATGTCTACATGCCTCCCATCAGAATGATCAATTGCGTTATTTACCATTTCAGTAAAACCGTAATGACATATGTCAACGATGTTTTCAGGCAATCCATCAAATACAAATGAGTATTGATTTCTCCATACACCGTCTTCTGTAAACTCTGGCGTGAGGGGGAATAAGGAGCGGTGCTCTCTAATATCCCCTAAAAAGTATCGCTTTCCCTTCCCGATACCACTAGATATTAGCCAACCTTCTTTTTCCAGTCTTTTTACATGGCTATTTACTGCTTGAGGGGTTATGGAGAATATTTTGGCAATATGTTTAGAAATATCAGTAGGATGATGCCTCACATCCTGGACGATTTGACGCCTAATTTTTTTGCCTCTTTCTTTGTTGTTCATGCCGCATCCTTTAAGAAAATATCTTTCTTAAAGGATAGCAATAACATTCTTAAAGGACAAATGTGTTGTCAAGACCCGTATGATTATATGGTCTAGACATGAATTGAGTTTATATCAACCTAATGACTAAAGCAAAGATTTGATAATCATATAGCGAAAGAGCCAATCACCTAAACTTAGTATATACAACATACAAGTTATAAAAGGAGACGAGCCATGTCACTATACTGCGGAATTGATTTACACTCAAACAACAATTACATAAGTATCATTGATTCAAATGACAAAATTGTTTTTGAGAGAAAACTGACAAACAATATCGGTGCTGTTACCGATGCATTGGCAAGAATGCGTGAACCCATTACAGGCATTGCAATTGAATCCACCTATAATTGGTACTGGCTAGTCGATGGTTTGCAAGAGTTGGGTTACAAGATTCATCTGGTTAATACATCAAAAGTTAAGCAATATGAAGGCTTGAAATACACAGATGATAAATATGATGCCTATTGGTTAGCACACCTGATGAAACTTGGGATTTTGCCAACAGGTTATATTTTTCCAAAGGAAATGAGAGCGGTTCGGGATTTACTCAGACGTAGAATGCAACTGGTGCAACAGAGAACTGCAAACATACTGAGTATTGGTAATCAGTTAACCAGAAACACAGGAAAACAGTTTTCATCCAACAAAATAAAATCACTGAAACTTGTTGATATGAAGAGTATGATTAAAGACCCTAATATACAATTATCCATAAAGAGTAATATCAATATCATGCAAAGTTTAAGTGTGCAGATAAAACTCATTGAAAAAGCGGTACTGAAACAGGTTGAACTAAAAGAAGAATACATTAAATTAACAGAAATTGATGGTATCGGTGTTATTTTGGCGTTGACTATTATGCTGGAAACGGGTGATATTGCACGATTTAAAGCGGTTGGTAATTACGCGTCCTATTGTCGTTGTGTTAATTCTAAAAGAACCAGTAATGACAAGAAAAAAGGCGAAGGAAACAAAAAAAATGGTAATAAATATTTAGCTTGGGCATTCGTGGAAGTCGCCAATCATTCAATGAGATTTAATGAAAAAGCAAAACGATACTATCAAAAAAAAGCAGCTAAAACCAAACGTGTGGTTGCTTTAAAAGCACTGGCACACAAATATGCAAGAGCGTGTTATTACGTGATTAAAAACAAGGAGTCTTTTGACGAAAATAGATTATTTGGTTGTTAACAGTTTTGACTGTCAGGTGAACTCGTAAAAGGGTTGGTAAAACCAGTAGATTTGATTAGACGCCTGCCAGTCAATTTATTTTGTAAGATTGTTAGTTCGCCTAAATCGTAAGCTAGAAAGAGGTTGGATGAATTTTAAGCCACCAGATTTGTTAAAAATCATTAGATACGGTTTGGCACTGATTATTTTTTGGGGTTCCATGTGAACCAGGGATAATTTCAGCACAATAGAAATCGTCTTGATCCTGATGGGTGACTGTTGCGGATTAGCATTTGAAAATTGTAAAAATCCGTAAGCATAATTTGAAATTTCAGGTGTGAATTATTTTTTTACAAATAAACTTATCAGAACCTGAAAATCAATTATTTTTGGGATGGGAGAGTTTTGTTCTTGACAAAGGTATTGCTAATGGGTGACCCCTTTACTTTCCATATACTTTTATGACTCTTTCATTTCTTCTAAATATTCTTTAGCTCTATCAATTAATATTGGAGTTATCTTTTCAGAATGTATGGTTTTATTAAAATACTCTTTGGCACTACGCATATTTTTTTCAACACCCCTACCATAGTAATACATCTTCCCCATTTCTAGCAATGAATCATCATCACCTGTTTTTATTGATTCTTTATACCAATAAATCGCTTTTTTATAATCCCCATTCTTTTTATACATATCAGCTAAATTATGCAAAGCAACAGGACTTCCATTTTCGTGTGCTTTCTTGTACCAAAAAATTGCTTTATTAAAATCTCTTTTTACACCAAGTCCTCCCTCATAAAATATTGCCACATTACCTTGAGAACTAACGTCCCCTAATTCAGCAACATACAAAAAATTTTCAAACGCCAACTCTAATCTTCCTTCATCCCAATACTGGCTCGCTTTTACAAATAAACTATCAATATTTACTTTACCAGTTTTTTCATCCATAAGTTAATTCCCACATGAATCTTGATTTATAGATCCACAATTAGGCCCACCTAGCATTTCACATGGATGAGTAGCAATTTCTGATGGAATAATTTGCCACGGAATAAACCATTCAAATAAACTAGGGTCAATAAAGCCCTCCTGATTATTTGGATAATCATTTGGTTTTTGCTTTTCGATTTTTTTACCTGTATGGGGATCAGTAAATATCACCTTGTTTGGATCAGTTGGATGATCTTTATAATGTTTCCATTTGTTAGGAGTACCTCCAGCACTTCCAGCTTTTTTTCTCTCACCTTTACCTCCTTTCCCACCACCTCCAAATTTAGGTAACAACCCATCAGAATCAATGTAGTTTATCGGGTCATTATGAGTATAAACAAATAAATTAGTTCCAGCATCAAATCTAATGGGATCTTTTGCCGTCCAACGTCCTATTTCTGCCAAATAATCCCTTGCACCAAACCTTGTTAACTTTGTATCATAATCATAAATTCCACCTGCATAACCAAATGGCTGAAACCCTTGATTCGTATCCAAAACCATCTGCCCATACTCATCAAATTCCATTTGTTGAACCACGTTTCCAGTTTCGGTATTAACCACCATTTTAGGACTTCCAAGGTGGTCGGAAATAATTTTGTAAATCACTCCATTTTTAATCATGTAACTTGGAATATTAATTTTATCTGCATAGACAAAAGTGGCAATTACATTCCCATCTTTATCAAGTTGTGCGACTGGATTCAGATTATCTTTGTAGAGAAATCCACGAATAAACTGGTTATTGACCAGTTTGCCAATGCGCCTATTTTTGGCATCAACGAGATATTTAATTGTTGTGCTATTTGGCAACATGACGAGCCTTAAATTTCCAAAAACATCGTAATCGTATTGTGTAACGGCATTACTTTGAATATTTTTCTTAGTTTTGAGTTCACCATTTTGGCTATAGGTATATTTGAAATCCCCATATTGCTTTAATCTATCTTGATCATCAAAAGTGGCATTTTTTGTGCTTGTAGATGTTATTAATTGCTCACGGTTACCATTTTTATCGTAGCTATAGGTTGAAATGAGTACATTATCTTTGATGACCGTTTCAAGTCGTCCTGAGGTGTCGTAGCTGTATTTATAGTCGTGGGAAATGCCATTTTGTATTTCTATTTTTTGCTTGATTCGACCCAACTTATCTCTTTGGGGATAGCTAACCTTGTAGATTTCTTGATTATTGTAATTCACCGTATAACTTTTAGTTTCTCCAAACTGGCTGGTTAACCATTGATCAGAAATATTATTTAATTCCGTGCTTTCAAGTAGCCCATTTTCGGTTTTTCGATTAAGTATCAAGTCACCCGCTTGAATTAACAAAGAATCATTATCGTATTGATAAGTAATTGTGGGGTCATCATTGACACCAAGATTTTTCAATCGAAAATTATTATCAAAAGTAAATTTTACTTGTCCATTTAGGATGCCTGACCAGGTTTCACTGGTTTTCAGAAAACCATCATAACCAAAACTTAAACTATCATTATCAGGTGTTGTAATATTATCAAGTTGCCCCGTAACTGGTCTGTATTGATAATTCAAACTACCTCTAGGTGTAATGATCGTTTTTAATTGCCCTGTCGTTTGATCATATTCAAAGTCAATTATTGTATTGTTAGGAAGCTGAATCAGCTCTAATTGTTGATCTTTATTGTATTGATAACTTGTATTGGTTGGCAAGGTGTCGTCTACTTCGGGTGGAAAATAAGTTTTCAACTGATTCATACCTGTAAAGTCAAATTCATGCAATGGCTTTTCAGGCGGTGTAATGCTCGTCAAATTACTATTTTTATCGTACCCGTAACTGATTAGTCGGCTACCCGATAATTCTTGTTGCTTTAAACGTCCGATAGAGTCATAGACTGGAAATATAGTCACTTCATTTTCAGCATTGGTGATGGATTTTAAAGTGCCTTCTGGATGATAACTGAATTGTGTTAATCTGACATCATTACCGTCACCCACTGTAATGGTTTCTAATTGACCTAATGTATTGTAAGCATACAGAGAGCTTGCAAGCCCTGTCCTTTCTTTTTGAGTTAAACGTCCATTTTTGTCGATAGTTATTTTACTTAATCTATTTTCAGGTGACGTTAATATAGTTGTTCGATTTGAAGCGACATAATGACTTCGAAACAATCGTCCATTGATAGTAACGTTATTCGTGAGGCTTTCTAAACTCGACAAATCATTTTTATCAAGAAGTTTTGCAGATTTTTCACGAGTAGTTTTTTGAATTAGGTTATTTGGTGTCGTGAGGATAGATTCTTTAATAAAGGGCGCATGAACTGAAAAGATAGGATCATACCCAAGTTTTTCTTCAATAATCGTACCATCAGGATTAATTGTTTTTTTATCATTACTAATAATAGAACGAATAACTTCTTTCTTTGAACCGTCAGGATAAGTAGTAGTGCGTATTTTATTAATGAGACCAGGTTTTTCCTGAGAATTATCAATATTAAAAATCGTAGTACGCCCTAATTTTGATGTTTTTGTTACCTGATAGCCATCATCTAATACCTTTCTTGTCAACGACCAAGAGCCACCAATAGGATTTTCATCATATTTCAACCTTCCTTGATCATCATACGAATAATAGTGAATTTGTAGTTTTGCATCCTTTAGTGATTTTAACAGCCCTCCATTGTAGTATGTTAATTTAATTGTTTCATTTTCTGTATTCTTCACACTTTCAAGATAACCATCTGAGTTTAAAGTAAGGAATGTTTTTTGCCCTTTTGAGGAAGTAATGGTAATTTTATTATCGGATCGAGTAATTTTTGTTAATTGATTATCACGATCTTTGACACCAATTAGTAGCCCTTGATCATTATAATAAAACTCATAAATTACTGACCCAGTGACTGCATTAATAGTTTTTAAGTGCCGCCCATATCTATTAAAAACATATAATTCATCAGCAAGCTTAGATGGAATAACTATATCTGACAAACTGGATTTTGAGTATTTATTTTCAGAATTTCTATAATAAATACTATTTACTACATATCCAGCAGAATAATATATATCATTCATTTTTCCTATTGCAATTCCACCAAAAATACCTACATTTAATAATTTCACATCTCGTACTGAGCCCCCTTCTATTTCTTCTGCTGAATATTTTCCCATGCCTGCAATCATAAAAACAAAACCGTCAGGCCTTATACTTATAATTCTAGGCGTGATTTTTTCAATTTGACCTCCATTATCAATAATATAAATTGTTCCATCCTGGCCAATATCTATGGTCAATATTTTCATAAATCGAGCATTTATTGCTAAACCACCTTCACCTTCTGCACCACTTTCATCCGATCCTGCAATAGTAGTAATTATTCCATTAATACTAATTTTTCGAATTTTGGTGTTTTCTGCTACATATATATTTCCATCTTTATCACTTGTTATATCGCTTATAGTTGTAAAAATTGCATTTATTGCTAATCCGCCATCACCATAGTTTTCTTCATCCTCACCTAAACCCGCAATAGTTGTAATAATACCATCTACACTCACTTTTCGAATTACTGTTCTTTTTGAATCACTGGCACTAAAATATAAGCTGCCATCAAAAGCGACATGAATCATAGTTGAATAAATCATTGCATCCACAGCAAGTCCATTTTCGCCATTAATTGCATCACGACTGCCAAGACCATTTCCTGCTACGGTTGATATTATTCCATCTGAATTTACGTAACGAATTCGTTCATTACGACTATCCGCAATATAAATACCACCATTAGGACCTATATCAATATCTGTTGGATTAAATAAATTGGCATTTATTGCTAAACCACCATCTCCGCCAAATCCACCCTTACCAATACCAATAGGACCAGAGCCAGCAATTGTTGAAATATTACCATTTGTATCTACTTTCCGTATTCTATGATTAAAATAATCTGCTATGTATAAACTACCATCACCTCCAATAGCAACTCCTGTTGGTGAATTTAACCATGCATCAGTGGCTTTTTTAATATTACCTAAATAGCCATTTGCGCCATGTCGTCCTGCGACTTTGCGTATTTTAAAACCATAATCATTTAGGCTTTTTTTACTGCCATCACCTTTTAACAATAATTGCGAAGTAACATCAATTGTGTGATGCATGGTTGCATTCCATCCTCCGAAAGAAGAATTTCTAAAAAAAGTCAAGTTTGATCTATACTCTTGCCATACAGTAATAGGATTACGTGCTTTAACATTACTTGTCTTTAGTTGACCTGACGGGTATCCAAAGCTTTTTGATACATTTGGAGGCAAATAATAAAACCCTTTCTTGTATTGATGACCAATTCTAATAAGTACACTCTGAGCACCTGATAATGTCCTGCCATAAACATCTTTTCCATCCCAGACAAAACTATATTTTTGATTTGGCAATGGATCAAATTCTTTGTACATTTTACGACCAGCAATAACTATTTCCAAACTTATTTTACTTACATTTTTTGGAACATTATTCCCAGAAAGAATAATATTGAGTGTATGTTCGGTTTTTCTTCCAGAAACACGGTCACTACTATAACGCAATGACCATGATTCTTTATTCACTACAATAGTTTCACCTAAAACCTGATTTTCACACTGAATTATAGAACCACTTTCACATTCTGGATCAGGCTCAGGCTTTTCTTTTTCAGGCTCTTCTTCCTCGGGAGGTTCACAATTTCCTTCACAATCCCGACCATAATTAAAATCATATGTACTAAAATGTGTTAACGGAACTCGCCAAAGTGTTTGTCCCGATTGATACAAACCTGCCAATTTAATTTGTTCATTTTGGTTTATACCGAATGTTGACAAAGTTGTATTATCCTCTGCCTGTTGATCACCATCTATATCAATATTTGCCTTTCCATTTTCTATTGATACTATTTCAATCACTCGACCATTTTCAGAAGCAATCCATGCATTTTTATCATTATCATAATAACCTGATGGCACAGGAGTTCCTACTGGAAAACCAAGAAAGTTTTCGACGTAATAAGGTATTGGCTGGTTAAATTCCACATCTTTACCATTAACTTTAATGCCTTCATTCAACACTTCATCAGTGGTCAACTCAATGGCATAAGTATAATCGGTATTGGCGGGCAAATTAGCGGGCATTGCATTCACACCCTTATCACCCACGGTGTATTCTGTAATATGAACATTCATTTGATTGAGCTGTTTTTGAGTACCATCTTTTAATGTAATGGTTGCGGTGGTATTTGGCGGAAAAAGAACAGTTCCTTGGCGAGTACCATCTTTGTCTGTGACGGCTTTGTTTTGTGCCACTTGAATGACATTTGGCTGAGTCAAATCAATGGTTGATACTTCTGTGCTAATGGGTAGCATAGCCACATTAGGCAATACAACATATTCTTGCCAAGGTGCTAAAACTTTACGTTGTACGGGTGGATATCCTGTTTTGTTAAATTGAACAGTGACATACCCTCCACCATTAACCACCATATCAAACATGCCATCGGCACGGCTTTTGGTTTGCCCGAATTCTTCATGATTATGAATGGAAATGGTCACACCTGATAAAACACTGCCATCGGTATTGGTTACTTTGCCTCTTAACAAAACAGTACGTTTGGCTTCAATCGTCCCTGGCTCTACGCCTGTTTGAATCGGATTTTCACCTTGATGGATAAAAATAGTGGCATCACTCACACTGGTCGAACCATCTTTTACAATTGGCGGTGCTTCTTTTTCTGGATCAGGTGGCAAATTTGGATCTTGTGGTTTTTTAACAGTAACGGTTACCGATGGACTTTCATTACCCGCAAGATCACTCACAACAATAATCAATTCATCATCTAATTGTGCATTGATATTACTTAAAAAAGCACCGTTTTGATTGGCTGTAACGTTTGTAATGACCGATGTTCTGCTGTTTTGAATACGCACCAACATTTGTGCTTCAACACTGTTGTTTTCACCTGTAATAACGGTATTTTCTGACTCAATGATTGCGGTAATTTTCTCAACATCTGGACTGACAGGTGACTGACTATCCAATGTGATTTTAAATGTTTGTGATGTTGATACACCAGCTGTATTGGTTGCAGTAATGGCAAAAGTATTTTCGCCTTCTCGTAACACAACATCCGTCGTAAACTTATTGTTGTCTATCAATGGAAGTTTGAATACATTGGTATAATTACTTGCCTGATGGTTCAATGTCACATCGGCTAAAATATTTAAAGTACCTGAAATAGTGAGTTCTTTGATGTTGGTGATGGTTGAATTATTGGGTGTTTCGATGGTAATAATAGGATCAGGAATTATTTCAGGTTCAACCACAAATGTTGCCATGGTTACTACAGAGACATTACCTTGAACATCATTAATTTGGGTAGTGAGGATATTTTCACCATCGGGTAAATCATTGGCTAACGGGCAATTGATTTGTTGTTGACTGTTTTGGCAAGTCGATGATATTGAAAGCCCGTTAACCGTTACTTCGAGTGAATTAAAATTGATGTCATACGATCCCGACTGGGCAGACATCATAATGGTGGGTCTTGATTGAGTAATAATGTCACCTTGTTTGGGCGAAATAAACTGTATGACAGGTATTTCAATGGGATTATTGTCATTACTCAAAAAAGCCAGTGCTTTGATTGGTTTTTCATTGCGAGGATAACGCTCATTTTGTATTTTTTCACAATCACTATTATATTGAGTAATTGTCGAATGATTGGCTGCCCATAAGCCATCATTGGATGGCATAACCACCATATCAAGCAAACGTCCATTGCGTTTTATTTTGCATTGTTGAGTCGCTTTATCCTGATCGACAGCATAACGAAATAGGCTAAACCAGTTAACACCCCACAAGTTCCCTTGATGGTCGGACAAAATACGTTGTAAATAGTAATGTCGATGCCGTGACTGTAACTTGCCATCCATCGTATAACGAGTTAAACCATTGCCAGCAACCCAGAGCTGATCCAGTGACTCATCATAGGCAATGTCTATGATACGGGTATGAATAGCATTAAATGCTGATGGAGACTTAACGCCCTCATCATCTACCTTGAAAATGTGTTTTTTATTAGCGATCCATATTAACTGGCGAGTATTGTCTCTGACCATGCCACGTACCGAAGTCTTCATCTCCACTGTTGTTATTAATTTGGCTTGTAAATCATACAAATACAGTTGATTTCCAAGTGCAAGAAATACTCGTTGTTTATCAGGCACAACAATTAAAAAGCTATTTTTACGGAATAACTCATAAGGCATTTTTAATTTATTTTTCTGTTGATTGGAGCGTTTCTCATATTGAATGAGTTTTTGTTCAATGGGATTATTGTCCAATGGCACTTCAACAGAAAAAAGTTCATCTCCATTTAAAGCAGTCACTGTTAAGATTCCAAGACCATATCGCCAAGTTGTTTGATTAACTGCGTCAAAAGCAATGACTTTACTGCCATGTTCATCAGGTTGACGGGAAATTTCCTCAATAGTTTCAGGATTTAACTGAAAAAGTTGATTGTCTCTGGATAAAATGAGTGCTTCATCATCATTTGCAAAAATAGGAGGAATTGTTAAAAAGGTTAGTGCCGTGACTAATAAATGAGTAAAGATGATGACAGGAGATTTCATAGAAAATCTCCCGTTTTGTTTTGTTTTGTTTTGTTTTGTTTTGTTTTGTTTTGTTTTGTTCAGAACATGTAGCTAATAGCATCAAATATCCTCATTCATTTTTTTTAGTAATTGGATGATAGTTTGTTTTTGAGAAAATAATATAAAAATTCATCAATTATTCAAATAGTCGACAGAAGCAACATTTATAAACACTAATATTTCTTCTTCAAAATAAGCAACCCATCCTTATTTTCCATATTCAATTTACCCAAAAAAGACATCCCCAGTAATGCCTGTCGAGGACTATCACTATCATGTACCACTGCATCAATATTATATAAACGAATGGTGCCTACTTGGACAGATTTTAATTTTAATTGATAACCCGTGGTGTAACCATTTGCGGTACTGAGTCCGATTTTAGTTCCTTTGTAGCGAAAAGGAATTCCCAGTTTTTTGGCATGATTGGCATTGAGCGCAATGAAAGTCGCCCCAGTATCGACTAAAAAATCAATCAATTGACCATTGATACTGCCTGGCGTATGAAACATGCCGTATTTATTTTTTAAAATACGGACTTTCTTACTTTTGGGTTTACTGTAGGTAATTTGACCTTGTTGTCCTAATGAATAATTTTCTTTAACGCCACCAACCGATAAAACGGCCTGATTATTTTTTATTTTATGTAATATAACACCAGAATAAGCCACGCCTTTGGTTAAAACTTTTCGTTTACCATCAATTTCAACCACCGCTTTTGATTTGCCTAACAAACCCAACAACACCACTTTTTCAGCAGCCACATTAACCGAGGAATATCCCGTAGCGATGATAAAGACTAACAGTTTAATCAACCTTAAATAGTGGTTCATTTTATGAATCTTCTACATTTTTTTGAGTACCTTTTCCTGCTTTTTTCCATGGACATTTTCCTTTCTGTTTTACTTAAAACAACCCTTTTGCCATTTTCATCAAGATCATAAAGAAAACCTGCATTTTCTTTGACTCGAAGACTGTCTTTCATGTTATAACAAGTACGTTTCAGTCGTTTTACTTTATCCTTTTTTTTAAGTTCAACTGCTTTACGTTTAAGTCTTTCCGTACTAAAAGACTGCAATAGTTTTTTTTGTTTTTCTAGGCGTTTTTTATAGTCATTGCCAGAGTTACTCTTGTCAGACCAAGTTTGATTAATTTGAACCTTTTTGGCTTTTTGACTGGTTGTTCTATCGCCAAAATGTACTTGGCCATTTTTATCGACCCATTTATAAACCCCTGCATTAGCTTGCCAATGAAACAGACTGCAAAACAAAATAAACAGCCATTTATTTTTACTAATCGTCATATTGTTAATCCCGAAAAAGCCATCAATTTCATGACTTAAAACTATCAGCACTGAATGAACTGACAGCAATCACTTCACTTTTTAGACGATAAGCCTGTCGTAAAAGGTTCGCTTCTTCTGCCGTTAAAATTCCTTTATCAATGGTTTGATTGATCAATTCTTCATAAGAGTTAGATTTTATCTCTCCACGTTTTTTAGCCGCACTTAATTTTTTATGTAAGGGAGCAGATTCAATGCTTTTTTCCAGCGCAATGTCTAATCGCCCAGTGGCATCATCAATATTTTTGGAGAGATAAATACCTGAAGTCAAACGATCTCTAATATCAGACGGTTTACGAATTAAATCAGCCACTTTTTTACCCAAATTATCCGATGGTTTACTGAAAGGAAAACCTGTTGGAAAAATGGCAATTCGCAAAAACCAAGCGGCAGGTCTAAACGGCAGATTTTGAAATAAGTCGATATAACTTTGTTGAATTTTATACAAACTATCCTGACAACTCCATTTGAGAATATCTTCCTCATCTTCAGGACGACCTCGTTCCTCAAAGTTTTTCACAACGGCAGATAAAATATAAAGCTCACTTAATATATCCCCTAATCTGGCTGAAATTTTTTCTTTTCTTTTCAAAGCACCACCCAAGGTTGACATACAGGTATCGACAGTTAATGCATAACCTGCACTCATCCAACTCATGTACTGAAAATACCTTTCTGATGGGCCATGAACAGGAGACGTTGCAATCCACCCACGAGTCAAACCCAAGGTAAATGCACGGGTTTTATTACTGATATAAAAGCCAATGTGTCCAAAAAAAGCATCATCAAAATTGATCAACGCTTGTTGCCTGTCTTTGTTGGCAGTGGCATTGATTTCTTTTAACACAAAAGGATGACAACGAATCGCGCCTTGACCAAATATGATCATACATCGAGTTAAAATATTTGCACCTTCTACGGTAATACAAACAGGAATTGCTTGATAAACCCGACCAATAATATTACGTGGGCCCAAACAGATACCACTTCCCCCATGAATATCCATCGCATCATTGACAATGGATCGCATATTTTCGGTTAAATGATATTTTATAATGGCAGAGATGACCGATGGATTTTCACCACAATCCAAAGCACTTAAAGTCAGCAAACGAGCCGCTTCCATTTGATAAGTTTTGCCTGCCACTCGTGTTAATACTTCTTCTATGCCTTCAAAATTCCCAATTGGCGTATTAAATTGAGTTCTGACCATTGAGTAAGCCCCAGTAAAACGACTGACAAATTTTCCTGCCCCTGTACTCACCGCTGGCAACGATATACCACGACCATCAGACAAGCTTTCCATCAACATGCGCCAGCCTTTGCCAACATTATCAACACCACCAATAATCCAGTCTAAAGGAATGAAAACATCTTTGCCTTTATTGGGGCCATTTTGAAAGGCGACATCCAATGGATTGTGTCGATCTCCAATATCAATTCCAGGTAAATCTGTTTTTATTAAAGCGACCGTAATACCCAAATCTTCTTTGTCACCGATTAAATGATCGGGATCATACAATTTGAATGCCAAACCCAACAAAGTAGCTACGGGACCTAATGTGATATAACGTTTTTCCCAGTTTAATTTAATACCTTTAATTGTTTTACCATCAAATTCACCTTCACAAACAACGCCAGTATCGGGCATTGCTCCTGCATCACTGCCTGCTTCTGGCCCAGTTAAAGCAAAGCAGGGAATTTCAATGCCTTTGGCGAGTCGTGGTAAATAATAATTTTTTTGTTCATCTGTGCCATAGTGATGCAATAATTTACCTGGCCCAAGAGAATTTGGCACCATCACGGTTACCGCGGCGGTAACACTTCGGCTAGAGACTTTAACCACCACTTCTGAATGAGCCATGGCAGAAAATTCAAGCCCACCATATTTTTTAGGAATAATTAAGGCAAAAAAACCTTTATCTTTGAGAAACTGCCAAATTTCAGGTGGTAAATCAAAATCATCATGGGTAATTTTCCAGTCATCAATCATTTGGCATAATTCTTCGACAGGGCCTTTTAAAAATTCGGTTTCTTCATTTGATAATCTCGGCATCGGGTAATTGAGTAATTTATTCCAATTGGGAGCGCCACTGAATAACTCACCATCCCACCAGATTGATCCTGCATCTAATGCCTCTTGCTCTGTTTGCGACATTTTGGGTAATATTTTCTTAAACAAAATCAATAAAGGACGACTAAAAACTCGTCTTCTAACGGGTTTATAAAAGAATAAACTCATGAAAACCAAATAAGGAAGCCAAACCAGCAAACTATCTAATTTGAATTGCCAGCAGAGGGTTAAAAATGTAATCAGGCTAACCCAAACACGATGTGATGCTCGCAAATAAGCAAATCCCCAAAACATGCCAATGGTGACGGTTATTAAAAACCAATAAGTTTCCATGTTGAAATTCCTTTTATTTAATTTTGAGTTGTCACTTGCTTATCAGGTGTAAATCGTTCTTTTTCATCATTATAAATTACCCCGTCTTGAGACCAAGGTAGTTCACGATAGATTGAATAATCATCAATTCCCAAATAAGGGTATTTTATGATGTCAAAATAAGGTGAATAATCGAAATCTTTGGGAGAAAATAATTTTGGGTTTCGTTTAAATAACCGAACGGTTCCATCATCCTTTTTTTCTACAAAGGGTAAAATGGGGTAATTAACCGTGGTAAATGCCTCAGCAATCATACTGGAACAAACGGTTCTTGTTGGTTTTCCTGCATTGTGTTGAAACAAACTGGAACGCCAACGTCGTGGTAAAATTGTCCAAGGAAATAGAAATCTTGCCAAGTCCAGTATTTGCCTTAAATCGTACTGAGTTCCTAGTTGATCGACACAATAAGCGATCACATTTTGCCCATCTTTAGGTGAAAGCCCTTTGGGTCGACAAATTCTTAAATGATCTGCGCGATATTTGGTAATGGATTCAACGATCGTCCCTTGCCCCAACATGGCTTCAACAATGAGTTGCTCATTGGGGTCACCATGATAAAACGACAAAACACGATGCCTGAGATCAGGGTCTTCAATGTCATAAATCCGCCCAATGTACAAACAAGCATGAGTCCATGATGTTTGGGTAATTACTTTAATAACTTCACTGATCCGACTTCTACCCTCTACCAAAACAACATCACCAGGTTTTAGTTCAAATCTCATGCGATCAATATCACACATAGGAGTCCCTGCAAAATCAGGCTCTTTTAATAACCAATCAACGATTTTTTTTGAAAACCATGATAAGTTTTTTGACATTGTCACTCCATCAGTAGAAATATTAATTTGTTTATTATAAATAAGTATAATTCATTACAACTTTTTAAGTATCTTTTTTAAATCAAAGAAAATCTATAAAAATCACATTACTTGTTTAACGGCTTTATGCTAAATTTATTGATAATAAAAAATATTTATTTTTAAAGGTTTTCACATTAATACTTTGCGTCACTTCATTTTATTGTTTCTATTCATCTCTCAGAATAGTTTCGCATCACTGCTTGATTTACAATTAGGCACATCCATCAGAACCGATGATTTCAGTTGGACAATTGCTGATCAGGATGGAGAACCCAATATATTATCTGAATTAATTTGGTCTGATTTGAACAGTATTTCACTCGATTTTGCTTTGCAACATAACCGACAAGAGCAAGGATTAACCGCCACAATCAATGGATACTATGGCATTATTTTTCAAGGTAAAAATCGAGATGATGATTTCTTAGGCAATGACCGTACAGGGTTATTTTCAAGATCATTCAGTGAGTCAGAAGGCACAACCTCAGAATTTAATGCGTCTATCGGTTATCGCTTCAAAATACCCGATATAATTACCCATAAAAAAGCATTAATCACCCCCTTATTCGGCTATCAACAAGATATTTTAGACATTGAAGATTTTAATGTTAGAGATGTTTTTTCAGCGACGACGACTTCAGGAGCCGTCGGCAAATACAAAGCAAAATGGACGGGCATTACGCTGGGTTTTGATTTATTGCTAGAAATCACACAAAAAGTCAGTAGCTACTTCACCGTTAATTATCATATCTTTGACTTTTTGGGTGAAGCAGACTGGCTACTGAGGTCAGATTTCCAGCACCCTCTCAGTTTTCAACATGAGTCAGATGGGACAGGTTTTTCATCACAATTTGGTTTATTTTATCAACATAATTCACATTTTATTTCTGAATTATCGATTGATTATAAAGAACTCACAGGCAAAAATGGCACAGACACCACTTTTTTAGCCTCTGGCATCACCGCAACCACCCCTCTTAATGAAGTTATTTGGACGTCTTGGGCACTCAGATATAATTTAACTTATCAGTATTAGTATTAGGTAACACGCAATAAATAAACTACCCATATTACGCAGAATTTTTGTTCATCTTCTTTGCCATAAAAATAGGCGTGTAGTCGTTCTACTCAACTGTTTTTGTGGTAAAGGAGATGGACAAAAAGGCCAGTAAGATGGGTAGTTTATTTGTTGCGAGTTGCCTTAAATAAGGTACGAGCACAAAATAACTTCCTGCTCTTAATGACCATTCCTTGCCGACTTGTATCGAAAAAAATTGATACTTCTTATTAAAAAAATAGTGCTTTTCTAAGGTTATTGTGCTTTTATTTGATGAAACTCTAAGTTTTCTGACAATCTCCTACATAGGAAAATGTAATGATACATTGCATTTAACTTAAAACTATGGATACATCACCCTCCCCAAAACAGCATTTAAAAGTCTTATATATATTATTTGTCATATTATTACTGATGGTCGCTTCATTATTAACAATAATGGGAGGACATCGAATTGATGATTATAAAAACCATCATCTTGAAATTTCCAAAGTTTCATCAAACGATATTGCCAATCAAGTTAATCGATTTATTCAGGATCGTAAATACAGAATTAGCCTGTTTGCCCGAGATCATGATAACTTATTGACAAAATTATCCAAACAACCTGACGATGAAACACTACTGGAAGAATTAACCACATTGGTGAGAGACTACTTCCCTGACTACTTCAGCATTACCATTGCAGACAAAATGGGAAATGCCATACTGGATGATTTTGATGGTTTCATTGGTCAAGCCTGTCAAAAAGACATGTCTAAATTCAAAGCAAATAATACCCAGCTTCCCAGTATTCACCCAAATCCACACAGCTATCATTTTGATGTCATGTCAAACACCTCATTTGGTCTTTTTTTTGTCAGCTTTCATGTTGATTTATTAGCAGACATTTTAAAAGCGGCTCAATCAGTTAATCATTATTTAATGTTGGTTCATCAAGAACACCAGCTAATTGAAGTAACCTCCAAAGGGGGTAGAAACAAATATACCGATCGAAATAATTTTGTTTTAACTGCTGAAGAACAACAAAATATTTTACATAAAACCCCCATCCCTAATTCTTTATGGGTACTCACCGACAGTATCAAGGCAAATCTATTTACTGATTATCGTCAAAAAGTCATGATACAAATGTTGATTATGTTTTTAATATTTTTTTCTATGAGTCTTGCAGTATTGATGTTTACACTGAAAATAAGTACCAAGGAATTATTGAGTATTATTAAAGTTAGAACATTACACTTAAAACAAGCTAATCAGCAAAAAAACAAATTATTTTCCATTGTTGCTCATGATTTGAGAAGCCCATTCTCTCCAATTATTGGCTTAACTCAAATGGTCATCAATGAAATAGATAAATTGACTAAAAAAGATATTGTCAAAGCCAATACTGATGTCAATTTAACGGCAAGGCATGTATTGGACTTACTTGAAACATTATTACACTGGTCACGTATACAAATGGATAAGGTCACCATCAGCAAAGGAAACTTTTATTTAAATGACTTGGCAATCAGTAATCTTAATTTATTTAAAATGCTCGCCCATGAAAAACAAATCTCATTGAAAAACTCAGTCAATGAGACATTAGAGATTAATGCTGACAACTCAGTATTAAATACCATCATCAGAAACCTGATCAGTAATGCAATCAAATATACACCATCAGGTGGATTAATTGAGATCAGTAGCCGCCAGATAAATAATCAATGGCAACTAGTGATTAGTGATAATGGGATTGGTATGACTTCACGACAAATTTCTTCGATACTGGCCGATCAATCAAAATCAACCACAGGTACAAATGGAGAGATAGGGACAGGACTTGGTTTATCCGTTTGTATTGAACTCCTGAAAAAACATGGCAGCCAACTAATTATTGAAAGTAAAGAAACCATTGGCAGTCAGTTTTATTTTGACGTAGAGGGATGTTTAAAACAAAAAATACCACATGCCCACAATACTTTGTCAGATAGCACCATTAAAAATACAGACCATTTTAAAATTTTAATTGTTGACGACCAATCAATCAATCGCATGTTGCTTGGCGCAACGATAAAGAAACTGGAATATGATCATGAACAGGCTAAAAATGGCAAAGATGCATTGGAAAAATTAAAGCACGACAAATATGACCTTATTTTAACTGATATTAAAATGCCAATGATGGATGGCTTTGAACTACTTAACTCAATAAAAAATAATCCTATCTATAACACTATTCCTGTCATAGCATTTACTGGCACAGAAGCAGATGATTTGAGCAATAAAGGATTCGATGGCCAATTAATGAAACCACTTGATGAAGATAAGCTGAAAGTAATTCTTGAACATTTTTTGGTTCCCCACTTAGATCCAAGCATGAAATAACTTTCCGTTCTTTAGGAAGGGAAATTTAATAATATTTAATCTTGCTTCCAGCTTGACCTCATCTTTGATTTTTCTAAAAAAACAAATTGACCAAATACTCCGTAATCTTTACACTCCAGCCTATTTTCAAGAATATCCTTTAACTTTTCGGAATAATACATGCTATCTACCGCTAATATCACCATGCAATTCGGTGCAAAACCACTGTTTGAAAATGTTTCTGTAAAATTTGGCAATAACCACCACTATGGACTCATTGGTGCCAATGGCTGTGGTAAATCTACCTTTATGAAAATACTGGGAAATGATTTAGAACCATCATCGGGCAATGTATCAAAAGACCCACATGAACGTATTGGTAAGTTAAAACAAGATCAGTTTGCTTTCGAAAAGTTCAGCGTTATTGACACCGTTATCATGGGATTCGAAGAATTATGGACCGTTAAGTCTGAACGCGATGCCATTTATGCCAAACCTGAAATGACTGAAGCAGACGGCATAAAAGCAGGAGATCTTGAAGCTGAATTTGCTGAAATGGATGGTTATACCGCAGAAGCCCGTGCAGGTGAACTATTATTAGGTGTCGGCATTCCGATAGAGCAACACTTTGGACTCATGAGCGAAGTAGCACCAGGCTGGAAATTAAGGGTTTTACTGGCACAAGTATTATTTGCCGAACCTGACGTTATGTTATTGGATGAACCCACCAATAACCTCGACATCAACGCCATTCGTTGGTTAGAAGAAGTGCTTAAGCAACGTAATTGTACCATGATCATTATTTCTCACGACCGACATTTTCTCAACAGTGTCTGTAGCCATATGGCTGATTTAGATTTTGGTGAAATTCGCCTCTACCCAGGCAACTATGATGAATACATGACGGCATCTACTCAAGCCAGTGAACGTCTACTCTCAGACAATGCCAAGAAAAAAGCACAAATTGCTGAATTAAAAACGTTTGTCAGCCGTTTCTCGGCCAATGCATCCAAGTCTAAACAGGCCACATCGAGAGCCAAACAAATTGATAAAATCAAGCTTGAAGAAGTCAAACCATCTAGCCGAAAAAGTCCTTTTATACGTTTTCAACAAGACAAAAAACTACACCGTTTGGCTTTAGAGGTGAAAGGCTTGACTAAGTCTTTTGATGAAAAACTATTCACTGATTTGAACCTAACGATTGAAGTCGGAGAAAAAGTGGCCATCATTGGTCCCAACGGTATTGGTAAATCGACTTTATTAAAATGCTTAGTCGGTGAACTGGAACCCACTAAAGGCAAAATAAAATGGTCTGAAAATTCTCATATTGGTTATTATGCTCAAGATCATGCCCATGATTTTGAAGGCAAATCAACGTTATTTGACTGGATGAGCCAATGGGGTAAAACCAGTGATGATGAGCAGTCCATTCGAGGAATATTAGGACGACTACTGTTTACTCAGGACGACATCAATAAAACGGTTGATATCATTTCAGGGGGTGAACAAGGCAGAATGCTGTTTGGCAAATTAATGTTGCAATGCCCCAACATTCTTTTGATGGATGAACCCACCAATCATTTAGACATGGAATCCATCGAGGCTTTGAACTTAGCTTTAGAAAATTATGTTGGCACTTTAATTTTCGTCAGCCATGATCGTGAATTTGTTTCTTCACTGGCTACCCGAGTCATTGAACTATCGCCTACGGGTGTGGTTAATTTTACTGGGAATTATGAGGATTATTTATTAACTCAAAGTCAATAAATTAGTTTTTCCATAACATTTTGAATGACTGAAATATACAGATATAGATGTTCAGATAATTGTTTACAAATTATCTGTACCTATCAATGTTCATCCATGGTTTAAAATAAAGCTCTATATTTAAGATTGGCTAAAAATGTTGTATTTTTTCTAAATTCCCACATCTAATCTGACCTCTGATAAATCCTTACTAACACTCAATCTAAAATCATAACTCATGGTATTTTTTGCTTTGTGAGTTAAAAAGAAAGACACTTTATCAACAGCACGATCTTTCATTTCAAGCCACACAGGAATAGAAATATTATTGATAATGGATTTTGTTTCAACGGCTAATGCAACCGTATTTGTTTGCTTAATTAGATTTGTACTACGCCCCATTATTTTTTTTGAAACATGATAAAAACGTGTATTTCCAAATTTGATATTATCCAATAACCGAGTTTTTTTCACGCCATCATAGCTAACGGGGATAATATTCTCACCCGTTTTTTTCAACCAAGTACCTGCTGTTTCATTTTGCCCCAATTGATTAGAAAAAAAGGACTGTTGCAAATAATCAGTTGCTTGTGATTGTGCAAAAACAGAATTTAAAAAAAACAATACAAAAAGACTTACTATACTTGTCAGATAATATTTGGAATTATGAATTTTCATTTTGTCACCACTGCGTCAAATAAAGATTGGGTTCGGCTATAAAACTAATCATATTCCAATAGGTGACATAAAACGTAGCACCAGTGAACAGTTTCAATGTGATCTTTGTCACAACAATTAAAATGCTATAGTGATTTAGGCAACTCGCAATAAATAAACTACCCATCTTACTGGCCTTTTTGTCCGTCTCCTTTACCACAAAAACAGTTGAGTAGAATGACTACACGCCTATTTTTATGGCAAAGAAGACGAACAAAAATTCTG
>Ga0233448_1001249_pt1 | contig 22302 bp, 14 predicted proteins | sample SI_124_October20_2_FD_183015 | JGI IMG/M metagenome (GOLD analysis project Ga0233448, IMG submission 183015) | Seawater microbial communities from Saanich Inlet, British Columbia, Canada - SI_124_October2016_150_MG | ecosystem: Environmental > Aquatic > Marine > Inlet | place: Canada: British... | reverse complement strand
GCTTGTGCCATCCGCGGCAATAACAAGATTAGAAACGCTAAGTGAAGTCGCGCCTTGAGTGACTGTGAGTATCGCGCCTTGGTCGATGAAGTCGCCGCTGATGGTGATTGAAATGACTTCGTTTTCAAAACCTGAGCTTGGTGCGATGCCCGACAAACTCGGGGCCATTGCTAAGACCTCAAAGCCGTCGACTAGCTCACCTGTTAAGCCGCTCGGAACCGTCACAAGAACTGTGTACAAGCCTGCGGGTGCGCCGGCTAAATCGACATCACCGCCCATCGATGTGGAATGAATAAACCATTCATTACTTGCCTCAATCGTAACACTTGCTCCGACTAGTGAAATCTGCGAGCCGTCCGAAAAATCTCGGCCGTTAAGAGAAAGCGAGACTATAGAACCTTGGTCGCCCTGGTTGGGTAAAACAGAATTTACCGTTGGCGGGTTATTGTGGGCAATGACCTCGGCCAGCGCGTTGGTCATCGTTTGCGTGGAGTGGTTGGCGCCGTGAAGCCAAATCGAAACGCCTCCGGTGCCAGGCGGGACATTGCCAGACCATTGAGCCACACCGTTTGACCCGGCCGCAATTGCGGGCAATTCTGTAATTGGTGGCGTGAGATAAAGCGGGCCATAAGCCAGAGTAATCGGGCCCGCGCCAGAAACGGAATAGCCGACTTGCACGATATCGCCGGGGCTGCAGCCGCTGACTTCGATCGTCGCGGTCATGCCTTCGGTTAAATTATTGACCGAAAGAGTTTGGGCGTTTGCGGTGGAAAGAGGGGCGGCTAAAAGTAAGCCAAGGAGAAACAGGGGAGTACGGGGGATACGCATACTTATATAAGAGCATAAATCGGGGAAATGCGACATCCTTTTTTACAAAACTATGCGAAAGGCGTATCGATACTCCCCCTGGGGCTTAACCCTTATGGTGCTGAAGCCAGCCGTAAGCCGAGGTCATAATTTTGGTAGCTCGCCAAGCCCCCACTTCGACCGGCCGACCGCAAACCCATCACATCGCTGTACCAACGGCCACCTCGATAGATCCGATACCAACCACTGCTCGGGCCCGTTGGGTTTGTTTGAGCTGTCGCGCTATACCCGCCAACCCAATCGTTACACCACTCCCAGACATTTCCGCTCATGTCGTAGAGGCCAAACCCATTTGCCATGTCAGCGCCAATCGGTATTTGCGTGCCGTTGTAGTAACCCACTGGCGTGGTGCCGTTATCAAAAGGGTCACCAGAATCAAAATAGTTGGCATGGCTTCCGTCGATTATGTCTCCCCAAGGGTATTGCGTATAGGTTGCAGATGCGCCACGGGCTGCATACTCCCATTCGGCTTCGGTCGGCAATCGCCAGCCGTCCGCTGCAAAATCGCAAGACCATGTCGCCGCGTCATAACAAGGGGTCAGGCTTAACTGCTCACTGCGCCAGTTGGCGTAAGTACACGCTCCATGCCAAGTAACATGGACAACGGGGTGATTCTGTTTACCTGGGTCGACAATCACAATTTCGTTTTGAAAAGTTAGACCGTTTGACAAATAGCAAATCTCTTTCGCCGACCCGCCAACCTGATATACATTGCGGCCCGTAATTGTGATTTTGCCGTTTATATATTCATCATTTAAATACGCGGCATAAAGTTCATTTGTGACTTCATACTTGTCTAATAAAAACGCATCTAATGTTACAGAATGAATGGGCCCCTCGTCTTGTCCGCCCACGCCTGCGTGGTCGCCCATCTCAAACGACCCCGCCGGGATCTGCTCCCACTCACCGAGTGGAATGGCCCTAATCTCAAAACCGCCCAAAATGTCGCCACTTGCGCCATCTGGATCGATTACAGCAACATCGTAAAACCCCAAGCCCGCTGATAAATTGATGTCTGCGGTTAACCTCTTGCCATCAGGCGAAACAACGATATTTGTTCCATCTAATACGACCGCGCCTTGCGTAAGAGTGAAAGCTGCTCCTTGGTCTATAAACTCACCGTGGATTAAAATGGAAACAACTCGGTTTACGCTGCCAAAGTTTGGCTCAATCGTAGCTAAAACTGGTGCGACTGCCAGCACCTCAAACCCACCTGTCAACTCGCCAGTCAAACCGCTTGGTGAAGTGACCAGCACAGAATAAAACCCAGCTGGCGCACCCGACAGATTAAAGCCACCGCCCATCAAGGTTGAGTGGCCGACCCACTCGTCAGAAAAATCGATAGTCATCGATGCCCCGACCAGCTGCGCCTCACAACCTAAAACAAATTCTCGCCCGCTAAGGTTGGCCGCAACCCAATCACCCTGATTGCCAAAACTGGGTAAAATCGCAAGCACGACGGGTGGATTATTAAAGCCGATAACCTCGGCAAGCGAATTTGACAATTGACCCGTCGTTAAATTAACGGCGTGCAGCCAAACACGCGCACCGCCGGAACCGAGTGGCACGGATGCTGACATTGAAGCAACACCTGCTGCCCCAGCGAACATCGGTGGAGGGATTTCAATCGGTGGGCTTAAATGAATCATGCCAAAACTCGTTGAAATCGGCCCTGGGCCGGCAAGCGAATACGCTACCTGCACCATGTCGCCAGTATTGCAACCACTCACGGCAATCGTAGTGGTCATGCCCTCGGTAAGGTCAGCCACCGAAAGGGTCTGGGCGGTCAACGGCGTAGCAACAGCCGCGCCGAAAAAAAGAAGGAGGGTGCAGAGAGGGCGCATAGCTAATAAGAGCAGAAATTTGACAATTGCGACATCCTTTTTGGATAATTTTTCTCGTTCTTATGAAATATGCAAGACCTTGCCCCCTCTCTGGGTTTAGCTAGGATAGATTCATAAGGATGCTCGTCCATACTCCGCAACGCTCGTTTGCTAGTCAGCGCACCAAAGCGATTTCTTTGGTTGGGCTGTTTGTCGCGGCGTTTTTGGTGATTTTGCCGCTGCATCTGACGGGCGAGCACCACCACGATTGGGCCGATGCTCATGCCGGCAATCATGCTTGCGATGACGAGCGGCCAGACAGTCAGCCGATTGACGAGGTGCACACGCACGCCGAGCATTTTTGGGCGGCTTTGCCAAATCAACTAAGCGGTGATGCGGTGGTAGTTGCCTTTGCCGCGATCTTGCCTGAGGTAATCGCAGTCGGTTTTGCGCCGATTGCCCGAGCAAGTTTTGCTACGGCCGATTTGAAGCCGCCGCAGCGGCAAATCTTAGATTTAAAGCGATTACGCGGCCCGCCACTTTCGTGAGTTTGATTTCCCGCACCCTCGCTGGGTGTGGATTTTCTTCCTTTCACTTAAGTCACGATGTCCGTAAATTCACCAACCCTTTCCCTCCTTGTTTGCTCAAGCCTGCTCTTTTTGAGCTGCGGCGAACACACGCATGATTCCTCAAACGGCCACGAAGTCGCCGAATGGCCCGCGCGAGCACAAACCGTTTGGTCACCGCGCCACGAATTCTTTTTTGAAAACGACTTCGCCGTGATTGGTCAGCCTGCGGGTTTCGCCCTGCATGTTTCAAACCTTTCGGATGGCTCACCACGCGAAACGGGCCCGATGTCGATGATTTTTGATTGGGCCGCCCCGGGCAGTAAAGGCTCACCTGAGCCGATTCGCGTCCAGCTCGATGCCCCCATGCGAAGCGGCATTTATTTGACCGACATCACTTTTCCAACCACAGGCGAGTGGTACTGGGAAGCCACAGTCGATGGGGATCACACGCAATTGCAAACCATCATTGTTTACGCCGATGAAGCTGCCGCGCGCCTGGCTGGGCAAAAAATCGCAGCGCAAGCGCAGGCGGATGGGTCGCCGAGCGGGGAAATCTCCATGCTTAAAGAGCAGCAATGGCCCGTGCGATTAATGGTTGAAACGGCTGCCGTGCGGAAGCTGGCGAATCGCGTGCCCGCGACGGCGCGAATTAGTGCTTGCCGCACGCATACGGCGCAAATTGCGTCTCCAACGAATGGCACTCTTTGGGCGCCACCGCAAGCCAAGCGCGCTGAATTAGGGCAGCAAGTTAAGGCGGGCGAATTATTGGCGGTCTTGCGCATTCCGCTCTTGGGCGACGAGCTCGCGGGTTATGAAACCTCAATCGCCAAAGCAAAACAAGAGGTGACGCGTGCCGACGCAGCACTCACTCGCGCACAATCGGTTTTTAATCGAGTCGAGGCTCTTTTTGCAAAACAAGCAAAATCAAAGCGCGAAATGGAAGAGGCGCAATTTGATTTGACGACTGCGCAGGCGGCGCAAACCGCAAGCCGAGAGGTGCTCGCTGTTTGGGAAAAAGCACAACCAGGCTCGGCAATGGATTTGCCTTTACGCGCACCCATTTCTGGGCAAATCACTCATGCGCCGACGGCGAGCGGCGAATGGGTTGCCGAAAGCGACTTGCTGTTTCATATTCAAGACTTGAGCCAATTGCATGTTTCGGTGCGCGTGCCTGAAACCGACCTGCCCCAACTCGGCGAGCGGCCGACTGCTGAAATCCCGCACCCAACCAATGGCAGCCTTCTTAATTTGCCCGGTGCTGGCGGCAAGCTACTTTTGGCGGCGCCAACAGTGCATCCCGTCACGCACTCGGCTGAAATCCTCTATGAAATCAACAACCCGGGTTGGTTGCGGGCGGGCATGACTTTGCCGGCTCATTTATTCACGGGCGAGGTGCACGAGGCTTTGGCGATTCCGACAGCGGCGATGGTTGATGACGCGGGCATCCCAACAATTTTTGTACAAACGGGCGGCGAGTCGTTCACGCGGCGAGTGGTGCGATTGGGCTCAAATGATGGGCATCATGTCGAAATTCTTGCCGGGCTGACAGCAGGTGAGCAAGTAGTGATTGATGGCGCGTATATCGTGCATCTCGTTTCACTCTCGGGCGTGATTCCTGAGCACTCCCACTAACATTATGGATAACCTCATTCATTGGTCGTTAAAGAATCGGGCGGTTGTCCTGGTTCTCGCGCTTGCGTTTTCGGTTTGGGGCGCAACAACCGCAATGCGCGCGCCCGTTGATGTCTTCCCTGATCTCACGGCGCCGACGGTAACGGTGCTCACCGAAACACCGGGCATGGCGTCCACGGAAGTCGAGCGTTTGGTGACTTTTCCGATTGAGGCAAGCCTGAATGGAGCACCTGGTATTCGGCGCGTGCGGTCGAGCAGTGCCGTTGGCATCTCGATTGTTTACGCTGAATTTGAGTGGGGCACCGACATTTTTCGGGCACGGCAAATCGTGGCTGAAAAACTTGGGGTCGTTGCAGCGACGCTGCCTGAGCAAACGGGCGAACCTGTGCTGGCTCCGATTTCATCCATCATGGGTGAGATTTTGTTTATTGGATTAACTTCATCTATAGACGAGCCGATTGCGATTCGCACTTTTGCCGATACGATGCTCCGCAGGCGTTTATTGGCCGTTCCTGGCGTTTCTCAGGTTACGCCAATCGGCGGCGGCGCAAAGCAGTTTCAAGTTTGGCTTAACCCTACGAGCCTCGAAACTTATGGTGTCTCGGTTACTCAGATTGCAGATGCAATTCGCATTGCAAACAAAAATATTCCGGCTGGCTTTATCTCTCAAGGAGGCAGTGAATACTTAGTCACGGGCGTCGGCCGTTTTAGCAACGCCGAAGACATCGCCGCACTCACACTCGAAAGCCGCGATGGCGTCCCGATTCAGGTGCGTGATTTGGGGCGTGTTGTCATTGGCTCACGGCCATCGCGCGGGACGGCTTCGATTCAATCCGAATCTGCTGTGGTAATCGGAATTCAGAAACAGCCAAATGTAAACACGCTTGAGCTTACCCGCCGACTTGATGCGGTGCTTGATGATTTCGAGCCGCAATTGCCGCCACAGATGACCTTGCACCGCGACTTGTTGCGGCAGGCTGATTTTATTGAAACCGCTCTTAATAATGTATTGTCGGTACTCGAAGATGGCGCGTGGTTAGTGATTTTGATTGTCGCGTTTTTCTTGCTGAATTTACGCGCTACTTTTATCACGCTCACGGCGATTCCGCTTTCGATTCTTGGCGCGGTTCTTGTCCTTGATGCTCTTGGCGGCACAATCAATACGATGACGCTCGGCGGCATTGCAATTGCAATTGGCGCTTTGGTCGATGACGCCGTGATTGATGTCGAAAATGTTTTTCGGCGACTTCGCGAAAACGCTGCCCTGCCAAGTGATCAACAACGCGCCGCTCTAAAGGTTGTGCTCGATGCGAGTGTCGAGATTCGGTCTTCGATTGTTTTCGCGACTCTTATCATCATTTTGGTTTTCCTTCCGCTCTTCTTTTTGTCGGGTGTGGAAGGCCGGCTATTACAGCCACTTGGCTTGGCTTATGTATCCGCGCTTGCCGCATCGCTGCTTGTCGCCGTAACCGTAACACCTGTTTTGTGCTCGCTCTTTTTGCCTAACTCAAAAGCCATTCAGCAGCACGACGACCCTCGGCATATCCGCGCATTCAAAAAAGCTTATCGCAAAATTTTAGTGCCAGCGCTTAACCGGCCATTGGCTTCGGTAGCTCCGGCGGTTGCCGGGCTTGGCGTTGCCGTTATGGTTGCGTTAACTTTGGGCAGTGGCTTCCTCCCAGATTTTAATGAGGGTGCGCTCACGATTACCGCAGTAACTTTGCCTGGCACATCTCTTGAGCAAAGCGACAAACTTGGCGGCATGGTCGAAGATATTTTATTAACTTACCCAGAGGTGGTTTCGGTTGCGAGGCGCACGGGTCGAGCTGAATTAGACGAGCACGCAAACGGTGTCGAAATGTCTGAGCTTGAAGTCAGACTGCAAATGAAAGACCGCTCGCGCAGTGATTTCTTGGCGAGTTTGCGTGGTGATTTTGGCATGGTGCCTGGTGTGTTATTTGATATCGGGCAACCGATTTCTCACCGCATCAACCACATGATGTCTGGCACTCGCGCCTCGGTCGCAGTAAAAATATTTGGGCCTGACTTGCAATTGCTGCGTCAGCATGCAAATGCCACAAAGGCTTTAATTAGCCAGATAGATGGCGTTGTCGACCTTTCCGTCGAACAACAAACCGCTGTGCCTGCCTATCGCATTGCATTTGACCGCACAGCCATGGGGCGATTTGGCGTGGCCCCACAAGAGGTTGCCGCAACCCTCGAGGCTGCAGTTCAGGGCTTTAAAGCCACCGAGCTTCTTGACGGAAGTTACCCTTTCGATGTCACGCTGCGCCTCGACCTTGCAGACAAACAACTGCACAACCTCTCACGCATTCCGGTGCTTGGCGAGCCTGCAGTAAGCCATCTTTCCGCTGGTGATTTTGCCCCTCACGACGACGCGGCGGTCGTCCCACTTGGCGCCGTCTCCACCATCGTGCGTGATGCAACTCCAAACCAAATTAAACACGAAAACGGTCAGCGTAAAATGGTCGTAGCCTGCAATGTTGCGGGTCGTGATTTAGTTTCTGTTGTCGAAGACATCCGTGGTGTTGTGCAACCGCAGTTCGCAAACATACCTGGCTACCGAGTTGAATTCGGTGGGCAATTCGAAAGCGCGCAATCCGCTCAACGGCAAATTTTCCTTTTGGGTATCGCCGTGATTTTTGGCATCGGTTTCCTACTCCGCATGGCCTTCGGCGCTGGGCGCGACGCGCTTTTCGTTATGGCTAATCTTCCACTCGCTTTGATTGGCGGGGTAGCAGGGGTTTGGCTAAGCGATGGTGTGCTTTCGGTTGGATCGCTGATTGGCTTCATCACCGTGTTCGGGATTGCCACCCGAAACGGGATTATGTTGATCTCGCATATCCGGCATTTGCAACTACATGAAAATGTGACTGATTTGCGCGAGGCTGTCCTTCGCGGCTCGACCGAGAGGCTCGTCCCGATTTTGATGACCGCCCTTGCGTCTGGCCTTGCACTAGTTCCACTTGCGATGGCTGGCGGTGAACCCGGCAGTGAAATCCAAACACCGATGGCTTGGGTCATTTTGTTTGGGCTGATTAGTTCAACATTCCTAAACATGATTGTCGTGCCCGCGCTTTACTTGCGATTCGGGAAGCGGGCAGTCCTGGAGGTTTCGTCATGCTGAAATACATCATCATTCTTTTCCTAGTTGGCTGCTCTAGTGAACAGCTCGTTTTCGAATTACCAACCCTCAACGATTCTTCATCTAAATCTGTAGCGACCAAAAGCAGCAACACAACGCAAACAACAGAGGCTCTTCCCGAAACGCCGCTCACTCTTAATGTTGCACTAGCTCAAGCGCGCGACAACTCACCTGCTCTTCGGGCATCCCGGTTTCGACTCGAAGCTCAACAACAGCGGCTCAAAGTGGCGGGGCGTTTGCCCAACCCAGAATTCGCAATCAAAACCGAAGCCCAACCGCTCGGCTCAAATGCAAGCTCGACATCCACATCCGACAGCGGCGACACGCTGATCGGCTTTTCGCAAACCGTACCTTTGGGTGGGCAAGCGGCCACGGCAAGAGCCATCGAGACGGAAGCCTTCCGCGCGCTTCAATTGCGACATGACGGGTTGGCCCTTGAGTTGGAATCAAAAGTTCGAGGCGCTTTCGCCACGGCACTTTCATTGCAACAGGCCGCATTGCTCCAAACCCAGCAATTGCAAAGGCTAAACCAGCTGCTCGATCTGCGGCAGGCACTCATTGACGCGGGTGAGCTCATCCCTAGCGATGATCTTGAGCTCCGGGTTCAGCATTCCAATCTTGGCGCCGAGCTTGTGCAGATTCGGCGCAATCAACGACTTGCTCAAGATGAGTTGACAGCGCGCATGGGGTTAGTCCAATCACCGACCCTGGCTTTGCTGGGCGACTTAAACGCCACTCTTGACCTGCCGCATTTAAACGACTTGCTTGACCAACTGATAGACACACCTGTTGTTGCCGAGGCGTTTTCTCAAGCGCAAGTCGCGCATCTTCGGGCGCAACTCGCCAAGGCCAATCGTGTGCCTGACATCAATCTTGAGCTGTTTTACCGCCAAACGGCTGATGGGCAAGACGCCTTTGATGCGGCCGTGTTGTTTCAACTACCGCTCAATGGGCGCGCCTCATCTAACAGTCGAGCCGCCAAAGCCGAAGCGTCCGCTTCGCAGCAACACGCACAGCTCCAGCTTCAAGAATCACGCATTGCGCTGGCCCAAAGTTATGCTCAACTCAAGCAAGCGCAAACCGCGCTTCTGCGGCATCAAGATGACATCCTGGCGGCTGTTGAGCAAAAAACAGATGTGTTCGAGCTGCGATATAAGCTAGGCGAAATTTCACTTGCCGAGGTGCTTCAACAGCGCAATGTTTTTGCGCAAGCCAAATTGCAACGACTCGCGGCTTGGCGACATTTCATGCTGGCTTGGGGAAGGGTGCGGCAACAAGATAGACTCTTGCCATGACATTTCACGCTTGGGCCTCGCTGATTATCCTCGTGATTGCGGCGGTTCTCTTTTTGACCCGATGGGTGCGGCTAGAGGTCGTCGCGCTCTCCATCCCCGTCGCGCTTTTTTTGACGGGCGCGCTCGACTCGGCCAGTGATGCGCTTGCCGGTTTCGGCAACCACGCCGTCATTGCGATCGCTTCGATTTTTGTTCTTAGCGCGGGCATCCAAGAAAGTGGCGTGGCGGCTTTGCTTTCGAGGCTTATCCATCGTTTTAGCGGCTCAAGCAACTTTAAAAAACTAGCCATCATTTGCACGACTGTTGCGGGGCTTTCGGCATTTATGAGCAACGCGGCAACCGTCGCAGTTTTCTTGCCCGTCGTCATTGCGCTCGCCCGCCGCTCAAAAACTTCGCCATCCCATTTGCTCATGCCGCTCGGCTTCGCGGCCATCCTTGGCGGCAACTTAACGCTCATCGGCACTTCGAGCAATTTGCTTGTTTCAGATTACATCATGCAAAAAACGGGTGAGGGTTTGAGTATGTTTGATTTCGGGCGCATCGGTTTGCCGATTTGCGCCGCCGGTATTTTGTATTTGCTCACACTCGGGCGCGGGTTGCTGCCACGCATTGACAATAAAACTGCACAGCAAACTGCCGGCCCGATGCTGCCCGAACAGCTCATCCAAGAATACGGCTTGGTTGGCAACATCGCGCGCATGCAAATCGGGAGCGCCTCAAGCCTCCTCGGGCAAAGCCTGGCCGAAGCGGGCCTCGGTCACGATTATCAACTCACCCTTGTCGCCGTTTCGCGCCGCGCGGGTTTGGGGCACCATTGGTTTATGCCTGATGCCAGCTTTCACTTTCAACTCGGCGATGACCTTTATCTAGAAGGCCCCGAAATCGAAGCTTGGCGTTTGGCGGAAGACACGCTTTCGCGCATGGGTTTGCCTGGCGAACGGCAAATCGAAAAAGTCCTCGACCACGGTTTTGCTTTTGCCGAGGTTTCGATTCCGCCGCGCTCTGAAATCATTGGCCACTCTTTATGCGAGCTCGACTTCCGTGGAAAATACGGTCTAAACGCACTCTCGGTTTGGCGCGACGGCAAAGCCATCACAGAAAACTTTACCGAGCTTGAGCTTCAACCGGCCGATGCGCTATTGCTCGCCGGCCCCGTGGCTTCTGTCCGCCGCATCAAAGGCGAGGAAGATTTTGTCTTGCTCACAGCGACCAATGACGCACGCGATTTCGGCAAAGCCTTTTTGGCGATTGGCTGCCTTAGCGTCGCTCTTTTGCCGCCGCTATTAGGCATCGCCCCGCTCGCCATGAGCGCGCTACTTGGCGCTGTTTTGATGATCCTCACCAAGTGCCTGCCCATCGAACGCGCCGGGCTATTCATGGAGTGGAAAGTCCTTGCCATGATCATCGGCACGATTCCACTCGGCATAGCCATCGAGCAACACGGCATTGCTGATTTGGTTGCCAACAACTTGGTGAGCGTCGCGCCCGTGCTCGGGGTGGCGGGCGTATTCACTGGCCTTTACTTGCTCGCAGCACTCATCAGCATTACGAGCAGCAATGCAGCCGCCGCGGTCATCTTGTCGCCCATTGCCGCGCGAGCTGCACTGGCAATGGAAATGGATATTACAAATGCACTCTTAGCCGTAGCTTTTGGTTGCAGCTGCGCATTCGTCGTGCCGTTTGCACACCAATGCAATTTAATGGTCGCGGCACCAGGTGGCTACCGCACGCAAGACTTTTTCAGAGTCGGCGCTGGGCTTAGTGTTGTGGTTGCCGTGGTGGCGATTGCGTTGTTGAGTTTGGTCTAAATACGCAGGCCCGCTACTTAAGCTTGTCTGGGTTGAGTGCTTTGAGTTGTCTCGGCAAAAATAAACCATCTTTGCGAATCAACTTGCCGTCAAACCAAATTTCGCCGCCACCGCAATCGGCGCGCTGGATCAAAACTAAATCCCAGTGAACTTCAGAGCGATTGCCGTTGTCGGCTTCGTCGTATGCCGCGCCAGGAGTAAAGTGCAGAGAGCCTTTAATCTTTTCATCAAAAAGAGTGTCAAGCATCGCGTGCTCAACATAAGGGTTAACACCAATCGCAAACTCGCCGATAAAGCGCGCGCCCTCGTCTGTATCAAGGATTTGCTGCAACCGCTCAGATGGGTTGCCCTCGGCCTTAACAATTTTGCCCTTTTTGAAAGTGAATTTTAAATCACTAAACTCAGTGCCCATGTACAAACTGCGCGTGTTGTATGTAATCGTGCCATTAACCGAATCGCGCACAGGTGCGGTGTAAACCTCGCCATCAGGAATGTTGCGTTTGCCCGAGCAAATAATCGCCGGAATATCTTTAATCGAAAAACGCAAATTAGTACCCGGCGCTTTAATGTGCACCTTGTCGGTCTTGTCCATCAAACGCTTAAGTGGCACCATCGCCTTTTCCATTTTTGCGTAATCTAAATTACATACATTAAAGAAAAAGTCTTCGAAGGCCTCGGTCGACATCTTTGCCTGCTGCGCCATACTTGGTGAAGGCCAACGCAAAATCACCCATTTGGTATCTGGCACACGCACATCTAAATGCACGGGCTTCAACCAATGCTTTTGATACGCAGCCATTTTTGCCGGCGGCACATCACCCATCTCGTTGATATTAAAACTGCCGCGCAAACCGATATACGCATCACATTTTTCCATGCGCGCCTTTTCAAACTCGGCGGCCAACTTGATACCCTCGGCCTTGCTCGACTTATAGAGCTCACGCAAAACCTTACTGTGCTTCGTCGTCACCATCGGGACGCCCCCCACTTTTGCAGCCTCGCGCACCAATAGCGCGACCATTTCTTCGGGGATATCAAAGGCTTCAATCAAAACCTTTTCGCCCTTTTTCAACTCGCAAGAATAGCGAATCAAATTGCGGGCCAACTTTTGCATGCGAGGGTCAAACATTTCTTTATCTAGGTTTTCTGAGTTTTTCTCCGAGAATTCGGAGTTGCAACTCTAACTAATCCAAGCCCGCAAAAATACGAGGTTTTCACCCCGAAAACCCTTTTGTGGTCTAAACTAAAACAACCATGTTTTTACGCCTTTCCCTCTCCCTCGTGGGCGTGGCCGTACTTTGCGTTTCCGCACATGCGCAAAACGCAAGCGGCACGGTCATTTTCCGATTTGACGGCCCGACGCATTGGTCTGAACAAGGCGCAGCAGTCGCCAACGCGGGTGACCAAAACGGCGACGGCATCAACGACATGCTTGTCGCCGCGCCAGGCGAATGCGCGGTTTATCTTTACTCCAGCACCGACGGCGCACTCATTCACACTTGGTACGGCGAGCGGCACGCGACGGGCGAGGGTGATTTTGGCTGCTCCATCGACAGCATCGCCGATCTCGACGGCGACGGCACGCGCGACATTGTGATTGGCGAGCGACTACACGAGCACAATGGCTTCCCTCATGCTGGCCAAGCTTATGTGTATTCGGGCGCGACCGATCAAAAGATATACACTTTTAGTTACGACGAATACAGCTCGTTCTTCGGCGCCAAAGTTTGCGTAGCGGGCGACCTAAACATGGACGGTTTTGAAGACATCCTGATTGGTGCGCCTGGTGCGGACATTGGCGGAATGAGCGGCGTCGGGTTCATCCATGCATATTCAGGCGCTGACGGCTCGTTGCTTTATCGCATCGAGGGCAACTCGGCCACAACCCGAAATCTGGGCAGTTCCATGTCGCGCTATCACGACACAAACGGAAACAACCGCGACGATTTTCTGGTTGGATGGGGCTACGAAGACTTGCGCCTACACAATGGCCGCGACGGCTCGATTTTGAACCACTGGGCTGGTTCAGGCTCGACGATTAATCCAACCGTCATCGCCCGCATCCATGACTGGGATGGCGACGGCATCAAAGATTTTATGACTACCGGTGATGGCGCGGGCCAACACGATGCCGCCTACATCATGGCCGGATGGAATGGCGCAGTCATCACCACAATCGATTCGCTGGGCGGCACAATCAAGGCCATGACTAAAGTCAAAGACCTCTCCGGTGATGGTGTCGACGACATTGCGTTCGGTATGCCGACCACGGGCAGCTCTCAAGAACACACGGTTGGCTTGGTTCAAGTCCATGATGGCGTTACCGGCGATTTGCTTTACGCCATGCCCGGCGAGCGGCGACTCGAACAAATGGGCTTCTCGCTTGCCAATATGGGCGACATCAATGGCGACGGGTTAGGTAATTTCCTGATGGGCGCACCTGGCACAACTTTTGATTTCTCGGTCGATCGCGGCACGGCACATTTGTTTAGCTGTGAGCAACTGCCGCTCACGCTTGCCATCCCAGGGCCAAAAGCGGGCGAGACTTTTGAGGCTCGCATTTTCGGCGCACCCTGGAAGGCCGACCTTTACCTTTGCTACTCCATGAGTGGCGCGGGCCCAACCCCCTGGAATTATGGGCTGGCGTTTGATCTCAGCATGCCCATCAATCACATCGTGCCATTCAAGGCGACCGACGACGGCGACGCCTTTTTCGGGCCCGCGCCGCTTCCGCCAAGCCTGCCGAGCGGCACCCAGGTTTGGGTGCAGATTTTCTCTTACGCGCCATCGGTATCTGGCCGTGAGTTTGAGTTGAGCAACATGGTGCCCGTTGTTTTGCAATGACCTTTTCCAAACTCCCCGCAGCCTTAACCCTTGCGATTTTTTACGCGGCAAGCGGCTCACTGGCCGCACAAAACGACGCCACGCTTCTCTTTCGCTTTGATGGCGACTTTAGCCGCGCAAACGCAGGTGCTTCACTCGCCAACGCGGGCGACATCGATGGCGACGGTATCAATGACATCGTGACGGGCTCCCCCTGGAGCAGTAAGGCTTATGTTTATTCCGGCGCAACGGGCGAAGAGCTTCTCTTCTTCCAAGGCGAGGGTCACATTTGGGGGCAAATCTCAGATGACAACTTTGGCCATTGCGTCGACAGCATTGAAGATTTAAACGGCGACGGCGTCCGCGAAATTATTGTCGCTGCGAAAAGTGCTTCCGTCCCCATTCACGGGCGCGTCGGGCGCGTAACGGTTTACTCCGGCGCTGACGGCAGCGAGATTTATGTGCTCGACGGCGACAGCACGAGCGGCTCTTACGGCGTGCGCGCCATCAACGGCGGCGACATCGATCGCGACGGTATCGATGATATTTTAATTGGCTGCCCTGGTGGCACAAACCCCGGAATTAGCGACAAGGGTTATATCGATGTGATTTCTGGCGCCGACGGATCGCTTGTTCGACGCATTCCGAGCGCCGATGGTGCATACGGTTATTTCGGTTTACTCGTCGACGCCTTCCACGACCTCGACGGCGACGGATGCGCTGATTTTTTGGTCGGCATCTACGACCCCGGTAACACCTCAAATCGCCTCGTCAAAATTCTCTCCGGCGCAACGGGCCTGCCCTTATTAATTGTCGATCAATACGCATGGCTCGGCGGAGCTAGTGCGCGCATTCACGATTACGATGGCGACGGCATCAAAGATTTCATGACGCGCGGGGTCGGCATCGTCACGCCTCTGACTTATTGCGTCTTCATCATTTCGGCCGCCGACGGCAGTTTGCTGGCGCAGGTTAATGCACTAGAAGACAATTCGAGCATCTTCGCCTACAGCAAAATCAAAGATGTCAACGGCGACGGCACCGATGATTTACTGCTCGGCGAATCCGCTTGTGATTCGCCTGGCACTTACGATCGCCGCGGAGTAATCCATGTGCTTTCGGGTGTCGACTGCTCGCCCATTGAATACATTTGGGGTGAAGTCGAAAACGCCTATTTCGGCGGCGAGCTTGCCAACCTCGGTGATATTACGGGTGATGGTCTCGGCGATTTCGTGACGCGAGTTGCAATGTCCGCCGACGGCGGCATCGACCGTGGCTCGGCGCAGGTGTTCTCGCTTGAGCCACAACCACTCAGCATGCGCGCACCGCATCCGATTGCTGGCGGCACTTTTGAAGCACGCTTATTCGGTGCAGCCCATGGCTCGCCAGGGTCGCGCCCAACGCAAATTTATCTCTGCTATTCACTTGCCGGCCCAGGCCCCACTTCTTGGAATTATGGGTTAGTTTTTGACTTGAGCATGCCCATCCGGAATCTCACACCCGTCGAAAGCAATCTCCGCGGCGATTACTTCTTTGAGCCGATGCAAATCCCGCCAAGCTTGCCGACGGCGACACCGATTTGGGTGCAAGCCCTAGCCCACGCGCCTGCGGTTTCGAGCCGTTTGTTTGAGTTAAGCAATATGGCGCCGCTTTTGCTTCGGTAATTAGGGTTGCTGCTGGCGATTTTGAAACCCTGGCGGGTTCCAAAATCAGTTTGCGTTCCGGCGCGCGAATGGAGACTTGCGGCGGGCGTGTCGGCGGCTGACGCCGCCGGCCCTTGCAGTTGTCTCCATTCGCGCCTGCACTTGTTTCTTGTTCTGGTTCAGCCCAATCAATGAACTGAGAGCAAGCGCAAGCCGATGAAGATGTAGCGGTCGTTCGGGTAGCTGGCGCCGCGATCCGCCGAACGCAAGTCGACGGCAGAATCGAGCCAACTCCCGCCGCGGATCACACGGTACGAGACACTACTAGGGCCCGTAGGGTTGCTGCCTGGACTAGAGCTGTAGTAACTACTGCTATACCAATCATTACACCACTCCCAAACATTGCCAGCCGTGTCATAAAGACCGTATCCATTGGGGGCATAGTTACCCACATCGCAAGTTGTGCCGATGTTGTAATTGTAATTCGCATCGCTACTCGTAATCGAATTGCTATTCCAAGGGTATTGGTAATAAGGATTATGCGCACCACCACGAGCGGCATATTCCCACTCAGCCTCAGTCGGCAAGCGCCAGCCGTTGGCATTGAAATCACAGGCCCAGGTCGACAAGTTGTAGCAAGGGGTTAGGCCTTGCTGCTCGCTGCGCCAGTTGGCATAGGTGCAGGCGCCGTACCAGCTCACCTCCACGAGAGGGTGTCGCTCTTTGCCAGCCGTCACACCAAAGGTCGAACCGTTCCAGGTGATGCGACTGTAGCTTGAGCTTGCTGTCGTGTCGGCAAGAGCTTCGCCGGCTCCGCCGACTTGGTAAATCACATTGCTGTTTACTGTCACGCTGCCCGCGGCATATGCATCATTCAAATAAGCAGCATAAAGCTCATTCGTAACCTCGTAGACATCCATCTTGAAAGCATCGAGAGTGACGGAATGAAGTGGGCCTTCATTGGAGCCGCCCACGCCAAAGTGATCCCCCATCTCAAAAGTACCTGCTGGGATCTGCACCCAATCACCACTTGGCAAGGTCATTATCTCAAACGCACCGACAAGCGCGTCACTTGTGCCATCTGGGTCGGTGACTTCTGCATCGTAGAAACCGAGCGGGGCCGTTAAATCTAAATCAGCTGTTACGCTTGTGCCATCCGCGGCAATAACAAGATTAGAAACGCTAAGTGAAGTCGCGCCTTGAGTGACTGTGAGTATCGCGCCTTGGTCGATGAAGTCGCCGCTGATGGTGATTGAAATGACTTCGTTTTCAAAACCTGAGCTTGGTGCGATGCCTGACAAACTCGGGGCCATTGCTAAGACTTCGAAGCCGTCGACTAGCTCACCTGTTAAGCCGCTCGGAACCGTCACAAGAACTGTGTACAAACCTGCGGGTGCGGCGGCTAAAAGTAGGCCGAGGAAAAACAGGGGAGTACGGGGGAGACGCATACTTCTATAAGAGCATAAATACTGAAAAGGCGACATCCTTTTTATCAAACCCCAGCGGTCAACGACATAAGCGCGCCCCCCGTCCGCCAAGCGTCCACTACAATCAAGCCAATCGCTCACGGCGATTCCCCACCCCCATGGAACGCGACGACCTCATCTACGACTGGGAAGCTCACGGCCCCTACAGCCTTCCCGCGCCCAAATACCCCATCTTGCTCGATGACGAGACTTTGCGCGATGGCCTGCAGTGCCCGAGCGTGACTGACCCGCCGCTTGATAAAAAAATCGAGCTGATTCACCTCATGGAGGGCCTCGGCATCAACACCGCCGATGTCGGTTTGCCTGGTGCGGGGCCGACTGCGCACGAGCATATTTTGGCTTTGGCGCGTGAGATGCAACCGCTCAAAATCACGCCTAATGTGGCTTGTCGCACCGTTTTGAGCGATATTGAGCCTGTTGTTGACATGGTGCAAGAGCTTGGTGAGCCCATTGAGGTTTCGGCGTTTATTGGGTCGAGCTCGATTCGCGCCTACGCCGAAAGCTGGGACTTAGAGCGCATGGTCAAAAATGTGCGCGACTCGGTGCGCTTTGCAAAATCGCACGGCCTACCCGTCATGTTTGTGACGGAAGACACCGTGCGTTCGACGCCAGAGATTTTGACCGAGCTTTACAACGCGGCGATTGACGAGGGCTGCGACCGCATGTGCCTTTGCGACACGGTTGGCTCTGCGTCGCCAAAAAGCACGCGCAATCTCGTGCGCTGGACGGCTGATTTTGTCGCCGCGCGTGGGGTGAATGTCGAGCTCGATTGGCACGGGCACCGCGATCGCGGCCTGGGATTAATCAACACCATGGTCGCAGCCGCCGAGGGGTGCAATCGTCTGCATGGTTGTGCGCTAGGCATCGGCGAGCGCGCCGGCAATACCGAGATGGATTTACTTTTGGTCAATCTCAAATTGCAGGGCTGGATCAAACGCGACTTGAGCGGCTTGGGGCAATATGTAGCCGCAGCCTCTGCCGCCGTCGATCGGCCCGTCCGCATGGAATACCCCGTCTTTGGTCGTGATGCCTTTGAAACAGGCACGGGTGTACATGCCGCAGCAGTCATCAAGGCACTAAAGATGGGCGACCAATGGCTCGCCGACCGTGTTTATTCTGGTGTGCCAGCTGGCGAATTTGGCCTTGAGCAAAAAATCAGTGTCGGGCCGATGAGCGGCAAGTCAAATGTGATTTGGTTCCTCGAAAAGCGCGGCGTCAAAGCCACCGAAGAGCGCATTCAAGCCATTTTGACGCACGCCAAGCAAAGCAATCGCCTGCTAACCGAAGAAGAAGTGCTCAACGCAGCGGCGACCGTGTCGGCTTAAATTATTCTTCGTTGTAAGTATCCGTGTCAGGGTAAAGCGTGAGGTAAGCCCTCTCGCCAGCACGCAAAACCACGCCCGATTTTGTCAAAGACCAGTGCTGTCGGCCAGGCGCACTTAGTGTTACTGAAACCGTGCATACACCCTCGGGCAAAAAGAAGCCAAGCAAGCGACCGCTAGGGCTACCTTGCAGCACCGAACCCCATGGCGGGCTTTTGATCTGAGGCAATTTCGGGAAGTACAAATGCGACTGCACTAACTTCCAGTCTGGCTGCACGCCGTCAAACGAAACGACCAAGCTCGCTGTTGCCTCGTCGAACAAAAGCACATCGCCATCTTGAACGGTAGCCGAAAGACGCTGTGGCACCCAGCCGCCTAAATATAAAGTCGGCCGACGACGCACCACCTTGCGGTCAAGAAGCAAAACGCCCTCTTTGTCTGCCACCTCGTCGCCCGACACTCGCCCCATAAACGGAATCGGCAAACCCGATTTTTTTGCCACGCAGCGCAAGGATATCGATTTAGACAGAACGACTTCAGGCTCGAGCTCGGAAACGGTACCGCGGCTTGGTGAAATATAGTTCTCTTTATCTTCGACAACGGGAAGTATATTTCCATCTTGCTGAATTGATTCATGATTCTGCAGGAAGTATTCTGCCCTATTTTCTGCATCACTCGGCGCGAAAAGAACCCATGCTGCGGAGAGCGTAACCGCCGCAACCGCCGCCCACAAAAGGGCTTGCGCTTTATTATTGTTTTGCTTTTTTTTCATTGTTCTTGAATCGTGAAACAATACTTCTTAATCCATAATATCTATATCTTGCAGGGCTATAGACCTAAAGTTTAGATATGACAGACCCGTGACATAGGGTTGTCATGCATTTTCTCTCTCTACTCCCGCTCGTTCTTCAGGCTGCGCTTCCGCAGCAAGAAAGCCCTGCCGTGTCTCCAACCGAGCGCACGACCAACACTACTATTATCAGCGAAGAATGCATTTTTGAACAGCTCAACGCTCGTTTTGATTTCCGCTGGCGCCTTCGCGGCAACGACACGCCGCGAACCTGGGATTCTGACCTCTGGGTCAGCGCCGACCTTGAGACAAACAACGGCCTGACCGGCACTGATTATCAGGGCTTCCGTATCGACGGCACGCTGCTGCTCGACCTTGATGGTAACGCCGCACCTAGCGATAATTTATTTGGCCTCGATGATGCCCACAAAACCAGTGCGCAAGTTTTTCTCTACGAAGCCTGGGCTCAATTTGGCGACAACATAAAAGAAGGTATCACCCGTGTCGGCCGCCAAGAGCTACACCGCACCGACGCACTTTGGCTCGATGGCTTGCGCTACGACTTCCAAACTAAGCGTGGGCTTGACGCTCTGATTTTCGCTGGCCGTCCCGCTCATTTTTACGAGCACGACTCCAGCAACGACCGCCTCTATGGTGCGGGTTTGCGCTGGCGGCCACTTAGCAATCTGCGATTCAGCCTTGACGAGCTGCGCATCGAAGACAGCTTCCGCTTTCAAGACACCGATCAATCCCGCGAAGCTTGGCTGACCGTGCTGACCGCTTACTATCAGCCGTCCCCCTTCGCAATGTTCCGCGGGACGGGCTCATGGGTCGGCTCGACCGATCGCCGCCAGTCGATTTACGGCCAATGGTCGGCTCCTGACGGCTCTTGGTCGGCCAATGCGCGTTTCACGAAACAGCGCGACTACGCCGAATTGTTGCCCGCCGACGCAAGCGAGTTTTCTAATTTGTTCGGCACAATCAGCCCATACAGCGACGCAATGTTCGTCATGCGTAGCGAGCTTGACGGCGGATGGTTTGGCGAGTTTGGCTATCAAGAACGCCGCCTCGACAGCAACATAGCCGACAGCAACTTCAACCATTCATTCCGACGCGCTTGGGCGGGTCTTGACACCAAAGAGTTTTACGAAACGGGTGCCGAAGCTGGTTTGCATGTCGACGCCTGGGAGTCTGACGACTACGACACCACTGCCGGCGGCGGTTTCATGCGCTGGGGGCTCGACAACGAAAAGTGGCTTGAGCTTGCCAGCGACTACGCGCTTTATCGACTCGACTTCCTTCAAGGGCGCGAGTTTCTCGACAGCCAACGCTACACGGTTCGCATGGGCATCCCTACTGGCGATGGTTCCGAGCTGCGCTTCCGCCTTAGCCACGACCGCTCGCAAGATGGCCTGACTTATCTCGCCGATGTGAGCTGGAGGGTTCAGCTATGAGCAATCGCACCATCACCAACCGCACCCGCGCGATTCTTGTTTGCCTCGGCTCATTCCTTTGCGCATGCGCTTTGGTTACGCCTGATTTTGACCTCTACGGGCAAAACCGCATTGCCATTACTTTCAGCCACGCCGCGCACATGGACGACCCCGCGCTTGGCGAGACGGCCGATTGCCTTGCATGCCACGACGACCACCGCCGCGGACGACGCGAGCAGCTTGATTGCCGCGATTGCCACGAAGGCGATCTCGATCAGGCCGATGCCCTTTATATGCGCACCACACGCATGAGCGACTGCGTTTCTTGCCACGAAGAAAAGCAAGTCGATGATGGCGGCTGCCTAGGGTGCCACAAAGACATTGACGAAACCACCGCTCCGCGTAACCACACTTTGAATTGGGGGCGCACTAGCGCTCACGGGATGGCATCCGACTTTGCTGATTCTTGCCAAGACGCCAATCTTGAATGCTCGCTCTGCCACACCGAGGCTTCTTGCGCCGACTGCCACCAGCGCACCGAGCCCGTCAGCCACACCAGCTCATGGTCGCGGCGCGGTCACGGTTTTGCCGCGCAAATGAACCCTCAAAATTGTGCGACTTGCCACAAAGAAGATTCGTGCATCGCGTGCCACCAAACGGCCGAGCCCACCTCGCACCGTTCGGCAATCTTTAGCGGTCGGTCAAGTTCGCACTGCGTCAACTGCCACCTTCCACTTGACCCCTCTGACGGCTGCGGCGTTTGCCACCCCAACACGCGCAGCCATCAACAGGCGCAACCCGTGCCGCCTCTGCACCCGCAGGGCGATTGCCGGTCGTGCCACTTCCCACTCAATCACTTTGAGAATGGCCAGGACTGTCGGTTCTGCCACTCCTAGTCCCCCACGGGCAATTCTCGCTGGGCGCCCGCCAGCAATTAGATCATGACTCTAAATAAACTCTTTTTAGCTTCCCTCCTCGGATGTCTCGCCTTCTCTGGCGCGGCTTGCGGTGGCGGTGGCGTCGATGCCGAAGAAGTCGGCGAAGCCTTCCAGGGCACGGTTTCCGATCCTGGTGGTTCGCTTGTCGCTGACGCAACGGTTTACCTCATTCCTGCACTTGATGTCGCAAATCTTGATGCTCTCACTTCTGCAAACATGCGCTCAACTGACGATGGTCTTGGCGGCTACGACATGCCCGAGTCCATGGATTTCGATGAGCCTCTCGAAGACTTGGCCCGCCTCAACGGCGCCAGCTTCTTGAGTGCCTTGACAGACGCCGACGGGCGTTTTGCCATCAACGATGTTCCAGATGGTCGCTTCTATGTCTATGTTGAGCCAAGCGATGCTGGCCACCTTCCTGGTGGTAGCCTCTGCCGTGATTCAATCACAGAATCTGGTTTGCGCGGCATGGATCTCGCGATTTCTGTTTCTGGCGTGACTGGCGCAGACGCTCACTACATGGGCGCTGACCGCTGTCTTGAATGCCACACCGACCATGTCGGCACTAAGAGCCTCGCTCACTCGCTTGGCTTTAAGGTCCCTAAGGAGGTTAGCCCTCTGCAAGACCTAAGTGATTTCCCTGAGTTTGATATGTCTTTTGACTATTTCACCACAGGCGCCGACTACACCGTTGGCTCTAAAGTTT
>Ga0233448_1001236_pt1 | contig 22470 bp, 21 predicted proteins | sample SI_124_October20_2_FD_183015 | JGI IMG/M metagenome (GOLD analysis project Ga0233448, IMG submission 183015) | Seawater microbial communities from Saanich Inlet, British Columbia, Canada - SI_124_October2016_150_MG | ecosystem: Environmental > Aquatic > Marine > Inlet | place: Canada: British... | reverse complement strand
TCGCAGCACCATGAGGTGTTTGCTTAATATGTTGGAGGCCCGGAAAGTGTCTCTTATTTTTTAAGCGATCTTGTCCGAATTACTTTGACGACTTACACAAGTGAAAATGATGTGGACGGATACAATTAAATTACAAAGCTTAACGATGTTGAGAAGCCGCTCAAGCTTAGGGCGTTAGGCAAACTATATGTACAAAAGTATACAAATAATGATAGTCTCGATGATACTTTGCTCCTCCGTCAACCTATTTGCTCAGGAGGAATCATTGAAGGACACACTTAACGGAATTGATTATGATTTCGACCCGATCCCGACGGGAGGGTCTCCTTTTGATCCACCCCCTTATCCTCCGCCACCTCGGCCCTTTGAGAGTCATGTTCCATACACGCCACCTAAACTCATAGGTGGATATTGGTCAATCATAGATTCTTTATCGTATCCAGAGGAGGCAATGCTTGCGCAACTTGAGGGTGTCGTAGAAGTAGAGGTCACTATTGACCATTTGGGCGAAATTAGCATTATTAGGGTGTTGAGTGGTGACCCAATTTTCGAACAAAGCGCTCTTCAGGCAGTCAATTCAACAAAATGGATACCTGCTGAGCAACGCGGAAAAAGCGTAAAAGTCAAAGTCCTCATTCCTGTCGTTTTTAAACTTGATAGTCTTTTTATCCCTCGCTCATTTCTCTGGGATGAAGGGATCAAATGAGTTGCCTAACAAAGGTACTGTAGTTAAAGTCAAGTGAATTACCCTGCATAAGCTGGATCATATTCAGTTTCATTAGTCCACAGAAAATAGATCAGCATTGTCTCACCTATTCAACTCCCGCAACAAGCAAAACACGCGGATTTACGAGTCTAACGGACATCTCTTGCTTACTATGTCACGAGATAACAATAGATAACGCCATAATAACGTAATAGAAGTAGCAAAAATTTCAAAAAATTCCATGATTTGAAAAACATTTTCAAAATAGTCACTTTTTAGTCGCTGAGTCCTCGCTAGCCCTTATATAGCTTAAATGGCAACGGATTTCTAATTTCTTGCCGTATCCAGTTTGTGAAAAGAACCTGCTTGTCAATTGGGTCTAACTGATTGATTACGTGAAAGTTGTCCAGGATAACTTAATTCGTGCCGATGTATCCAGTTTTGACGATATTCACTCTTTTTGAAGCGGAATGGTCATTTTTTGGTCACTGCAAAATGGGAGATTGGATATGTTAGATATTGAAGTGGCAGAATATTGCCCACTAAATGAGAGTAACCACTTCAATTCGGCATATAGTAGTCTTTCTGATACAAGAATAAGTACATTGGTCTGGGAGCGCTTAATTAATGAACCGGCCAACCCGAAAGTGTCTCTAAACTTTTATCTGGTAAGTTTCGAAATGCTTTGAATAGTTTCATCACGGTAGAACAAAACTATCAATTCAGTATACTAATAAACCACCTTTTATTATTTATTCTAAACAGAAAACAATTGTTCAATCATGTGAAAGAATATATATTGCCTTCAATAATTTATATTTCGGGGGCAATATTCTTATGCATCCAAAATTATATACTTTCATTCTACTATCAATAATTCAATGCTGAAAGTTGAGTATAGTGGTGTGAAGTCTATCTTATGCAAAAGACGAGCAATTCTTTTCGAAGGGAATTTTGTATGAGACATGTTGTCCAAGTCCTCGCAATTGTATTAGTTTCCACATTCACAGGCTGTCATAAGCCACCAGACCCTATAGAAGAACGTGATACACGAATCTACCTAGAACTGATCAACACGTGGACAACCAATGTTACATTTAAAATCAGTGTAGCCGACACAACAACGAATTGGGGTTTTGAGCTGAGTCGTAATGATTCCATAATTCTTTATGCTGAAGTATGGGGACATGATACGACTATTATTGATGACGGTTTAGATCCCAGCAGGGATTATGAGTACACCGCCTATTTTATAGAGAATACTGAAAAATCAGATTCGTCTCTTGCTTTGACCGTGACAACCATGGATACAACTAGCCATGATTTTGTATGGTATGTTGATTCTCTAGGAGTGTACCCGAGTGAAATCAGAGATGTATTTATTATTGGGCCAAATGATATTTGGGCAGTTGGTGAAATAAGGAATATTTTTGGCTCAAATGATAGTTTATATGGTGCTGCTCATTGGAATGGCATTGACTGGCAATTATTTAATTTTAATTATAGAGAATATTCAACTATACAAGCTAATGGGATTTGGATGACTGACGAGGATGATATTTGGTTAGCCAACGGAAGTATCCTTCATTTTGATGGTGACACAACAAGACTAGTGTGGAGAAGAGATTTAAATTCTGGAGAAGCCGCTTGGAAAGCATGGGGAAGTTCATCAAACAATATCTTCTTCATTGGATTTGAAGGTTTGATTGTTCACTACAACGGAATTGAATTTACAAGGATGGAATCGAATACAGACATATTCCTGAACCAAATAGCTGGGTCTGACGATGGCGAACATGTATTTGTCGTTGGCTCAATTTCAGGAAATCCCCATAGATCAATACTTCTTGAATTTTCTGATGGTGAGTGGAATGAGCTTTATTATAAAGAGGGTGTACTTCCTGATCAAGGCGATATGGGTTTGATAAATGGGGTAGCCGTTGAAGGTGATACTGCCTATGTCACAACCCACAGTGGTTTGTGGAAATATAATTACATAACATCAGAGTCCGTATATATCCCGGGGCTTGACAATTTCAATAATATTGCGGTGACCCATATCAGAGTGGAAGCACCAAACGATATAATTTACGCGGGTGCGTCTTTCTCGTATATTCATTATAACGGTGATACATCTTTTATGAATCGCGAAGTTCAGAATCACTTCACACAATCCAAGATGAATTGTTTTGAACTTAAGAATGATATAGCTGTTATAGCTGGCTTTTGTTGCTCTGCTGGTCATGCGATTATTGCACGTGGGTATCGTGAATGATTCATAAACTTTAAAAACAAATGCAAATTGGATTCTATTAATTGAAATAACATTAATTCTCTGAACGGGGTCTCAAAATGAACAGAATTCGGAAACACATGATTATCATTGTGATAATAATTTCACAAGTGAATGTCTTTTCTCAAATAACAGTTTTTCCTAATGATTCTCAAGATATTGTCATTACAGATGAAGGCACAATCAATCAGAGTGAGAATTCTGTTTTCATTAATCCAACAGACTATTTGAAAGTATTAAATTCGAATAATTCTGGTCCTGACAATACCAACTATAACACTTGGGGACCTAGTAGTTTCATGAGTTCTGATGGTGGATTGACCTGGAGTGGAGATCCAACAGGATCAGGGGCACAACATAGTGGAGATCCTGCTACGGCGATTGATTTAAGTGGACGATACTATTTAGGATATATCGCGGAAGACCTTGGACAAGGTGTTGCATACTCTAGCGACGAAGGAAATAGTTGGACCCATATCCAAGTTGCGGTAGGTCCAAGTGTTGGAGAAGACGGAAAATTAGATAAAAACCACCTATGGGTTGATAATTGTCCGGAAAGTCAATTTGTTGGGAATCTATATTCTGCTTGGACAAATCTGATCGAAGGCGATCCAAATTACTCAAAAATCGAATTGTATCGATCCACAGACCAAGGACTAACTTGGATTGCTGCCCAGGGTGGTAATAGTATTAGCACAGGTACAAATAGTCTGTGGGATCAAGGTGTTAATCTCCAGACAGGTCCAAACGGCGAAGTCTATGCTGTATGGTCCATATATGATAATATTCCCGCCAGCAATAATGATGAATCAGCGATTGGCTTTGCCAGGTCTTTGGATGGTGGAATCACGTTTGAACCTGCTGTCCGGATTATAGATGGAATTAGGGGGATTCGGGCGAGTGCTAGCAAGAACAGCGTTTTTGGAAAAAGAGAGATGAGGGTTAACTCGTTTCCGGTCTTAGCTGTTGATATTAGTCACAGTGAAAATCGCGATAACCTTTATGTGGTTTGGTCAAATGTTGGTAAACCTCCAGGCTTACCTGGACCAAACAACTTAGGCTCAGAAATAAATGTTTACATGATTAAGTCAGTTGATATTGGTGGAAATTGGTCGGTTCCTGTCAACATCTCAGGTAATCCACATGTTCCCCCTGCCACTCCCCCTGCCGTCTCTTGGGGCAAACAAGCTTTTTTCCCGTGGATTAGTTGTGATCCCATCCTTGGGGATCTTGCAATAATATATTATGATGACAAATATCAACAAGATGTTGTGGAATTCCGTGGATACCTAGATGTTACAGTTTGTATTATCAAGGCAGACCAGGTTGTGAGTCAATATGAACGGATTCAAATAAACGATGTATCATTTGAGCCAGAGGTTACGGGTGTATCACTTTATTTTACTGATTATATCGGTATAGCAGTAAGAGATGGTATGGTTTACCCCTTTTGGACGGGTAATCCCTCTGATCCTGCACGGAAGCTAACATATACTTCGCCCTTTTCGATATATCCCAAAATGCTAGTAACAAATCAAATTGAGACATCGCCCCAAAACCTAGGAGGTGAACTATCACTCGTTAATCATGAACGCAATACGATGGATTTCCCTGTGATTGAATCAGCCCTCGAAAAACCAGTAATCGTTGAAGAATCTAGACTTTATTCAGCAGAAACGATGGAACAGGATTTGGGATTAAATGATGAATACAAACATTTCAAATGGGATACTGATCAGGATCATTTTTTAGTCAAAGAGAATTTTCAGATAAATGCTAATCACATATCCAATGGTTTAACTGCTTGGTTCCGACAGACACAGGAAGTCATAGTAACATCAAATGTCCTTACAGCTCCTATTCAAATATATGATCCTTGGTACCAAGATGATGAAACGGGTATACAACCAGATGATTATCACTTGTTGGAAACCCTTCAGTATCCTGTTTTTCCGGATATTGATCCAGAATTCATGGTGGATCACTATATATTAAGGGCTCCGAATTTCATTCATGATAATTCACTGATATACAGGTTCTTAAACTTCACATCCTCCACGGCAGTAGCGAATATTTTCCCAATAGAGATCAATGAAGAGGGGTACACTGATCAAAGCATTGAGTTCATACAATCAGGTACAATAACTGCAAACTACGAACTGGTGGGTGCAGGTGAACAAATCCTATTGTCCTCATCGATGAATTTTATACCTGCTGGCACAGAAATATCCATCCCACCGGGCTGTGAAATTATTGTCCAAGATTATTCAAAACTTTGGGGGACAGTTCCGAACCCCGTTGTTTTTAAAGGTCTTGGGGGACAAGAATGGAACGGAATACTTCTTGGGAGTATGTCAGGTGGTGAAATGTTTCAGAACATAATAATTGAAAACACAACGACTGCTATTACAGCAAGTCTTGGCTCTTCAAATATTGAAATAAATAATGTTCTCATTGACGATGCAGACATAGGTTTTATGAATCAACCTGCTATGAGTGGAAGTGTTGTCATTACTAATTCAACCTTTCAAAATATTGAAGGAAATTGTATTGATATTGCAATGGTGAATACTGGATTTAGTGAGAATTGGGAAATTTCAGATAATACCTTCAAACTACCAAGTCAATCAAACAATACGGCAATTAGTTTCAAACCAAGTGGTCCAACAACGACTCACCCAGAATTCCACAATATAACGATTAAAAATAATCAAATTTCTAGCTATAATCGTGGTATAGATATTGAGCTGTATGGTGTTATTCCATATACAACACTAGGAGCACATTTAAATTGGAATCAGGACCTTCTCAGGATAGTGGTGGAGAATAATACTATTGACAATTGTTTTGAGCATGGAATAAAGGTCACAGGCCAACATGCATTGTATAGCCATAATAACATTGTAACTAATTGTGGAACGGGGTATTACGTTTACCGTGTTTCTGACGGTGTGGTTCCTGGCAATTCCGAAAAAAGCCATCGAATCCATAACGAAACTTTGACTGAAAACGGTACAGCACTGTATTTTGGTGAATTAGGTAGTTATGGACAGTCCGGTTGGATAGAGAACTGCATATTTTGGGATAATTTAGCGCCAAATAATGTTGATATAGGAGCAGTTAAATCGTGGTACAATATAGATGTTAACCCCCTGTTTCTTGATCCTATGCAGGGAGATTATAGACTAGGATTCCTCTCACTGGCTATAGACACTGGAAATCCAGATTTCGATATGGATGGGAATGATTGGGATGATCCTGATCCTGCAGACCAGGATTTGGACGAGACTCAGATGGATATAGGTGCTATACCGACATATAAAATGGGTGGCACTCAGACTTCAGATGTCACAATTCAAGATGCAGCTTGGATAACCTCGAACTACACTGTGGGCTCTAGTGCAATACTGACTATCCTTCCTGGAACAGATGTTTTTGTTGCTGAAGATGCGATGATTACAGTTACGGGCACCCTTAATGCTACAGGAACTGCTGAAGCCCCAATACTATTCGGACCAGCTGAAACAACCACAGATAAGCGCTATTGGGGAGGTCTTAGAGCCAATTTAGCTACAGTAAACCTCGCCCATGTTCAGATAGAAAATGGTATTTATGGAGCGTATTTGTACAAGTCAAATGGCTCGATTGCAAATCTGACATTAGACAACAATTATTATGGAATTATTTACTATCAATCGACCATGCCCTCGCTGCAAAATAGTTCAGTTACAAATAGCCAATACTATGGCTTGTATGTGAATGGAGTGTCACCTGATTTTGACATTATTAACAATTCGTTTTCGAATAATAAATATGGCCTATTTCTATATAATTCCGCAGGATTGATTAGGAATAACACCATTACTGGGAATACTGACAATGGTATAAGATTCTATGGTCAAAGTAGTGCAAACATGAATACCATTCGTGTTCCGGGCGAAACTCCTTATGCAGTTAATAATTCTATCTCGAACACAACAAGCGGGGAGGGTATAGAAATATTAACTGGATCTTTCCCCATTCTAGGATCCTTCACTGAAACCCCAACCAAAGTTTATGGCGGATTTAATGAGATTTTTGCTAATGGTGGAGGAGTCAGTGCTCTAAACAATAACACGACGAAAGTCGACGCTGAACTCAATTGGTGGTCTGGAAGTTGGAACATGACCAAATTCAATTGGGACCCACCTGTCGTCCTCTATACTCCTGGGGGTATTGGTAAGGCGTCCAATCTAGACCTCGATCCATTGTATACACTCCTTCGAGAGGCAGATCATTTTTTTGTGGATAGTTCCTACGTTGAGGCAATCGATATATATGATCAAGTCCTAAGATTGGTGCCAGACGATTCTGTTTCAATACGCGCATTGGTTGGGCTAACAGCCTGTTATAATGCAGAGGGAGATAATGATGCACTATTGGCTCGCTTAGGACAAATAGAATCCGAATTCGATGGGCATCTAGTCGCCGCAAGTGCCATGGACTACTCAGTTGCTGTCTATATGAGGCAAAACCGTCTTGATGAAGCACTGATATACAATGAAAATGTAATATCATTCTATGAATCAATGATTGATGTCGATGAGGCACTAGCGAGCGCTTTGTTTGAACGAAGCCTTATACATGAGGATATTGCTTTCCAAAATGAGGGATTGGGTAAATCCTCAGCTACAGCGAGAAGTATTGCGACAATTGCGAAGCAGAGAGTGCTTAAGCAATACGCTCATACAGATATAGCAAATCTAATCAGAGTGTTAAATGGTGAAGAGGAAATCGATAGAGCCAAACGAGTAATGGCTCCAGAGACATATATTCTACATTCTCCATATCCTAATCCGTTTAACCCAAGTACAACAATTCTGTATGAACTCCCAAAGACTGCTGATGTGACAATTCAGATCTACGATCTTCTTGGTCGTAATATTTGGTCCTATAAGGAATCTGTCAAACCAGCTGGATATTATTCGCTGGAATGGAATGGCATGAACCAGAACGGCAAACAGGTTGCAAGTGGAGTCTATCTCATCTCATTTTCAACTCCTGAGTTCAGGGCGGTGCAGAAGGCAGTTCTTATACGATAAACGAACACCACACTCAAAACACAAAGCCCCTGACCAAAATCAGGGGCTTTTCACACCTAAATTCAAAACTTTTTCAAAATAGTCATTTTTTAGTCACTGACTCCCCGCAAACCCCTATATAGCTTAAAAGGCAACGGATTTCTAAGCCGTGGGTCACAGGTTCGAATCCTGTCCGGAGTACAAATGCAAAGCGCCCCTTTTTGGGGCGTTTTGCATTTGTTTGACAGCAGTTGAGAACCTGTTTGTTCGAAACGGAGCCTCATCCTGTGGATGAGCGTAGTAAGCTGGAGTGAAACGAACAGCAATCCTGTCGGGCGTACATCTAAAGGTCAGCATCGCTGGCCTTTTTTTGTTGCCTCTATAAGTACTACTGAAGTCAGGTAGTTTTCACCTACTCGACATAAAGTAGCCTATCAGTGGAGAGGAGACGCACTAATTGGTTGACGAGAACTGCACTACTTGGTTGATAAACAAGAAAACGTGCACGACGTTCGCGAACAATTCCTACTTAATATGAAAAAAAATGGAATTTCGTTTCATTTTTAATTTTTAGCTTTTTCCTCAATTAGTGCAGTTCTGTAGAGTTCAATTGCATAAAAAGAGCTTGCCAAAAGTCTATATTTAAAACAAATTAGCATCATTCGGGGGTCATTTGATTCTAAATCGCAAATTGATCGACTTTTATATGAGTGGCAATCAGAAAGTTCTAAACGGTGTGTTTAGAACAATGGTAATATGTTTTTCTTTAATATTTTCCACAATTTGTATAAGTCAAACCTGGACCCTCATTGGACCCCCAATAGTTGATGTGTCACCGATCCATATGGTTGCTGATGAATCGTCTCTATACTTAGGCTCCTGGTCAAATTTCACAGGACAATCTCGTGGCTCAATCTTCAAACTATCGGAAGATTCTTCTGGCTATGATACCCTGATAACGGGAATTGATGTTCATGCGATTATCGCGCATCCGAATCACCCTGAGACAATATTCGCCGGACTATATACGAACTACAATTCTGAACCAGGAATCATAAAGTCGATAGATGGTGGAGAAACCTGGTGCCATATAGATTCTGGGATTTATCTCAGTAGTCAATCAGGTGTTACCAATCTTAGTATTCATCCGACCTGTCCAGATACAATGTTTGCTTCAGTTGGTGGAAACATGAGCGTAAAGCTTTATAGAACATATAATGGTGGTGAATTTTGGCAAGTACTTGAGAATGAGGGTCACTCATTATTTGCCAATGGTATAGCATACCATCCACAATTCAACAACGTGGTATTTATCGCAACTATTACTGGAATATACAAAACCAGTGATTGTGGTGATACGTGGGTGCAAATATTCGAAGAAACCAATGGGTGGGGTTGCAATGATATAGCTTTTATTGATGTTGATACTAGCAATTTGTACGCTTCGTGTAGCTACAGTGGAGTCTATAAATGCACAAATGATGTATACGATTGGGAGTATCTCGATTTGGGAATTGGAGACATTGCTACAGGTAAAATAGATATGAGCACGCAAAGAAGTGGCGAAGTCTTTGTCCGGGCTGGAGGCGGAATTTATCGAAGTACGAATTTCGGGGATGATTGGACTGATTATGCGGGGAATCTAACTGGTGTACAATTAAAAAGGCATCACTATTTTGCCAATGGTGACAAAGTCTATATCGCTACGGAATTAGGAATCTATAAAACCAATTTACCTCCAATTACAAGTGCGATTGCATGGCAAACTAATACTGATGAGGAATCGGTTCATATATACCCAAATCCGTTTAACTCATCGCTGACTATTGAAGTTCTTGGAGAAGATGCCCGCTATAATAATGTTACAATTTATAATATTAAAGGAGAAATAATAAGAAGCTTGGAAATCAAACAGCAAGGAAAGGGGGAATACTATTTTAGTTGGGATGGAATATCTAACGAGAATGAATCGATAACGTCTGGGATTTATATAATCTCACTTGTAGGTCCGGTTGATAGGATCAATTCTAAGGTAACACTCATTAGGTAAAGATTAATCATACTAACAAAAGCGAGGGAACGATGAAAATTATTTTATCAAATCGACACAATTATTCAAGCATTGTATTGATTGTCATGTGTGTCTCTATCAGTTTGGTCTCTGCCATAGAATATCCATGGGAATCTGGCACATGGCGCGGAGACACTAGGACCTACATGAAGGATCAGGTAATTTTCCAGTATACCGAAAATGCAAATATGGATACTATAGAGGATCTTATAGATGATCTCAATTTAACAGAAATTGATGATTTTGGGCAAGCTAGGGTGGGTCGATTTAGAAAAAGTACCAAAGATAATCTTATGACTGTGCTTACCACACTGAACAGTTCAAATCATGTAGGTTTCGCCGAGCCAAATTTTATTGACCTAGAAGTGATGTCCACTCATCCAAATGACCCATATTATGCTGGTACAACACCAGCTACCTTTGGTCATCAGTGGGGCTTACACAATCCAACGACTTCTGCACCTTACTTCACTATGGATTCTGATATCGACGCTCCTGAAGCATGGGATTATGAAACTGGGAGTTCTGATGTGAAAATTGCAGTCCTCGATGACGGAATCCCTGTAGATTTGTCAAATGGAGATCTTATCCATCCTGATTTAGATGACGATTCAAGAATATCATATGGAGAGTGCTATGCTGAGGATCCATGGGGCCTAGAAACATACACTATTCTTGATAACAGTGGCCACGGAACGCACGTCGCTGGAATAATTGGTGCAGAGACGAACAATAGTACGGGAATAGCTGGAGTCGCCTGGGGATGCAAATTGCTAGCGATAAAAGTGTATCAAAATTCTGCTTTCAATAGTTGGGCATTCCTCCAAGGTGTTCAAGCAGCAATAGATAGTTCAGCTAATATTATTTCATGTTCTATAGCGTCTGAATTTTATAATGAAAACTTTGAAACTGCAGTTCATCACGCTGATACATCAGGGATCGTTCAGGTGTACGCTACTGGCAATGACGGTGATGACCTTATGTACTACCCAGCCTTATTTGCTGAAACAAATGGGCACCCGGATGATAATGAAACGCAAGTGGGCTATAGTTCAGTGATATCTGTTGGCTCATCTGATTCAAATGATGATGTATCAGATTTTAGCTCATATGTACCGAACGAGGATTATGTCCGAGTCTGTGCGCCTGGAGGTGATATATTGGTCTCAGGATATTACACCAGGAATATCTGGTCTACCTGGTGGGAATACGAATTGGGAGAAAATGGCAGTTTGTATGCCTTTGATGCTGGAACATCCATGGCAACTCCGCTTGTAGCAGGTGTGGCTGGATTAATATTGTCGAGATTTCCCAGTCTAACAGCTTCAGAAGTAAGAATTCTGTTAGAACAATCAGCTGATGATATAGAAAGTGCTGGTTTTGATGATAAATCCGGCTACGGAAGAATTAACGCACACACTGCACTGGCTCCTCCAGCTGCACCACAAACTCTCAGACTAACTGGTACTGGAGGTCAACACCCACAGCTCACCTGGGATGCAAATGATGAACCTGACTTAACTTCCTATCAAATCTATAGAAAGGAAGGTACGGGTAATTGGGTTAATATTAGGACCGTAAATAAGACTACGACGACATGGGAGGATAATGGGGTTACCATTGGAGATAAATTCGATCCATGGGTTTATTACAAAATTACAGCAGAAGATTATACTGAGCAGGAATCACCCTATTCGAACTCAGTCAGTACAAGACTAGGGAGCACAAGCAAAGAAATTGCAGGGGCTGATCAGGAAAACAATAATATACCAACTAGGTATGACTTATCTGAAGTATACCCAAATCCTTTCAATCCCAGCACCACAATTATGTATGAACTTCCAGAAATATCAAATGTCTCAATAGTTATATATGATATGCTCGGAAGAACTATGTGGAGCAGTTCTGAAAGTGCGAAGCCAGCTGGATACTATTCACTAAAATGGGACGGTCAAACCAACAGTGGAAATCAAGTGACTAGTGGAATATATATAATTTCATTTTCGACCCCCGCATATCGAGAAGTTCAGAAAGCAGTGCTTATCAGATAACCGATGAAGCCTTATGTCAGTCAAGCCCCTGACCAAAATCAGGGGCTTTTCACATCAAAATGCAAAACTTTTTCAGAATAGTCACTTTTTAGTCACTGACACCCCGCTAGGCCTTATATAGCTTAAAAGGCAAAGGATTTCTAATCCGTAGGTCACAGGTTCGAGCCCTGTCCGGAGTACACACTAAACCCCTTGTAATTCATAGAGTTACGAGGGGTTTTCTTTTGGTGCACAGTCTAGACTTTTCTATCCAGTCCCGTTATTTGGGACGTTTTGGGACACCAGATGGTGAATAAATGGTGAACAAAAAATGGCATATTGGGTAGAAAACCTTAGCCAGTAAGGGTCCAGCATAAAAAGGCCACGTATAGGGCTGTGAGATAGGATGCAGGGCCAAAAAAAAGCCCAGCGATTGCCGGGCTTCTCAGTATGGATCAAGCTTAAACGTTACCATATGGCATCCAACAGACTTACACCATCCTTAAGGTTCGAATCGAGAAGATGTATGTAGGCTTGTTCCGTCACCTTTATTGACGAGTGTCCAAGTAGCTTCGATACGACATAAATATCCACGCCGGATTGAACTAGCTTGCTTCCAAAAGACCTCCTGAAGCCGTGCAAGGTTCCATTTTTAATTCCTGCATCAGTGATGTACTTTTTGATCTTCTTATACATGTAATGATAGTCGAAGTTGAAAGGATGTTCGAGCTTCTGTTGGAATTTCCGCTTATGCAGAATATCAAAGGCTTTGTTATCCAAAGGCACTAGCCGTTCCTTATCGAACTTTCCACGGAGACGAATCATTTTGCCTGCAAAATCAACATTCTCCCAAGTGAAATTAGGCAGCAAAAGCTCAGCCCTTCTTGCACCTGTGTGTAAATACATCTGAACAAGATCCATGTAATTTGGATCATCCACCTGGTTAAGTATCTTTTTTATTTCATCGTCAGAAAATGTCTGAGGTTCTTTATTCTCAACGGGCAACAATTTTACACTCATGATCGGATTGACTTGAACGTAATCATGAGCGATCAGGATATTGAAGAATGATTTTAAAGTCCTGAGCTCTGCATTCACAGTTGCGGGGCTTACTTTGCATTCATCTATCCGATAGTGAACATATTGCCGGATGGTTGAGGCAGATATATTTCTGATCTTCTCATTTGGAATAAACAAGCGTAAGGTTCGGAATACCGTTTCTTCCCGTTGGACTGTCTTAGGTTTCTTTTGCCCATCTATGATAACAAGGTATTCGTCCTTCATATCATCAAACCGCAGATTGGGTTGAAGTGCTTCTTCAAGACCTGCACGAATACGGGATTTTTTGTGCTCTATAGATAATTTGAATTCTTGGGCGGCTTTATGACTCTGGAATGTTTTCATTTTACGCTTCTGGTTAATATCGTAGTAGTCAACCCTCCAGCGGAGTCCAGATTTAGTTTTTACTTTTCTAATTGAAGCCATCTTCTACTCCTCTCTAATTAATAATCAGCCATCGACTTCTGACGTTCGACAAGCATTGACAGATCTCTTTGTGTTATTCTTAGGTTTTTTCCCACACGGTATGTGGGGATATCTTTTTCTCGAATCAGTCTTCGAAGTGTTTTGGTGGATACGTCAAGTAATTCAGCAGCTGAATCCAAGCTGAACATCTGTTCTACATGATGTTCTGATCGGGTGGCATAATTTACAAGTGTGCTTAGACCTGTTTCGCTTACCCGTGTGCTGTCACCAATTACATAGAAACTGATGCCAGCCTTCTGGCCAAGGGAGCGGACCTCTCCCGTGGACAGGTCCAGCAGTTGTGCTGCTGTTTTTAGACTGTACATCTGTTCCATGATTATTATCCTATTCTTTGGTGGTTATTGTTTTAAGGTTGATTGTGATAGTAAGAGTTCTGCTTCTACTTCAGGGAAGTGCATCAGGAAGTAGTCAGGGCTATCGTGCAATTCAAAACCATCATCAACCTGAACACTGGCTGAGATTATTTTCCCTGATCGTGCACGGCAATCCAGCAATGGATTCAAAACATGTTCTGGCACTAGGAAAGGATCATGATGAATTAATCCGAAGAGCAGGTATGCTTCTTTTTGACTCGTTAATACAAAATGGGTGGAGATTGCTTTTGGGAATAAATCGATAACTTGATCAACACTAAAACCTTCCTCTTCATGATCAAAGAGAGTCAGATCTGAAAGTGTGGGTTTGTTGAAATTCATAATAATGTCCTCATCTTAATGGTTATCATTCTTATTCCAGAAAAAGGGCACCTCCGAAGAAGTGCCCCATTTTCATAAAGTACTAAGCTGACAACAGCTCAGTGACTTGGCCATCGACCTTGACCAGAACTGCATCGAGTTTCTCGATTTGTTCCATGATCAATTTGGCTTCATCTTTCTGAGCCAAACGGTCCAGGTCATCTTCAATACTGTCTACTGAAGAATTCATCTCTTCAACCTGAGTCTTTAGATCAGACTGAAGTGAACGAATATCATTCCGTAAGGATTGAAGGTTCCGTGCGCTGGTAATCTTAGAGATACCATATGACCGTCGGATCAACCTCTGATAAGAAGTCAAAGACTGCTTATCTTCAAGTGTAGGTTCCATAGTGGGACCTCCCTGAGTTTGATTAACATTTATGCCGGAGACTTCATCGCTACCGGCGTCCTTGATTTCTACTTGTCCGTTCATTTCGAACTCCTTTTCGTTTGCTCACTCATCTTCTGAGTGAGTTTGTTAGAATTGAAAAACTTGGATTCAATAGATACAATTGAGGTCAGGTAGTTTTCCTCACCCACCATGTGAAAAGGTGAGTGAAGTGCGTTTGAGAGTTGGGGAATCATTTGATGAGGTTGACTTCAGGTGGTTATACGAGATAATGGAAAGTATTTGATATACCTTCTCTCATATATAGAGGGTGTAAGGGGGAAAATTTATCCACTCATTAATTAGCCACGGTTGGGATTTCCCGTAGAGTTAGACCTGATGCACGGCACTCTTTCCTGAAAGCCTTTGCACCCGAAACTCCATAAGTGTCAGACATGGAATAGGCTCCTACCACATGGACTGACTCAGCTCTTATCCACAACTCATTGTGGTAATACCGACTTGTGTTTTCAAGCAACTCAGTAAGGTTTGTTTCTCTATACTGAGGGAGGCTCTCAGCCTTTGAATGGTGTCCAAACAATTTCTCGCCATCTATCAGGATGCTCGCTACATCCTGATCAAAGCCCTTTATGAGACCACCTTCTTCAACTGCGATGATCACACCAAAAGGTCTGAAAGGGTTTGTGTGCCCATCCAGCTGAAGTGAACAACTCATTTCAGTCTCAAATCGCTGGAAGCTTGAAAACCGGTCCCAGGTACGGAAGCCATGAACAAAATAGCTAGTACTGGGAGGAGTTATGAATGTATACATGGGTCAAGTCCTTTCGAGTAGCCCCACTCAGCTGACTGTACAGTGAGTGAGGTCTGATTTTTTTAAAACTGGGGTTCATTAAATGAAACTGGCTTCAGGTAGTTTTGTGAGATGCTTGCGGATCTTGCGGACCAAGCCACCCTGACCACGGTGACCATAGATCACTTCGTGAACTGACTGGACTTTCATGTGGAGCTGTTCGGCGATGTATGAGAAAGACATCTTCTCATGTATCATGAGTGAGTAGACTTCCTTTTGGCGATCAGTCCCATGATCGCTAACGATCTGTTCAATCGTGGGAAGTAGGTGACCAAACTTCTCAGTAAATGAACCGCTGGTATCGCCATACTCAGCGAGGCTTTCATAAACCCTGTTGCCATGAACTACATTGAGGCCGACTTCCTTATTTACATAAGTGGTCTTGTAATTCCTTAACCCACTGAGGTGAGCTTGAATTTTGGGGCAAATCTGGTGACAAGTTTTGGAAGTTTTCTGGGGGCATGTTTGACAGAGTTCCATGAGATCTCTCCTGCGCTTTTGGTTTGCGCTCGTCTCGAGAAGTCATCTTGCTTTCGGACGAACACAGCGCAGGCGTGAGGAATCCCATCACGCATGTGATTTTCTGTGTCACAATTTTGGGTATAAAAAAACCCGCTCGGAGAAAGCGGGTTAGTAGAGTAGAGATTTAGTTAAGTTTTATAATTGCCAGTCAGGCAATTGATCGGGTGGAGGGTCATAATGACTCTCAAATCCGGTAGTTAAATTTTGCTTTAAATGATTCCCAAGACTTGGTAAAGTATCCAGGATCCTTCTGATGTCTCGTTTGATAGCTTTAGTAACAGCCTGCCTAGCTTTATCACCATTATCTGCTGATGGTCGAACCTCTCCTCGAAAATTAAAGGTTTTTGATATCACCTTCTTTAGATCTTTGATCTTTTGATCAGTTTCAGAATAGTCATCGCCATCAATTGGATAGGACTCAAGTTTATCTTCAAGATCAGATAAGGCTCCTCTATAGACATCGTATTCTGCCCGTGGTCCACTTTCGTGAACCTCAGAATAATCACTATCACGTTGTTTGTGTTCAAGGTCAGGGAGAATTAAACCATCAGTGATTTCAAGACTGTTCTCTGTAGCGACAAGTACATCCGCTCTAATAGGATGAGAGCAGTTTACAATTAAACGATGAATGTATCCCAATCCTTTGGAATCTTTCAGGTGAGTGGTCTCTCCATCATATTTAATCTCCCAGAAATCACCATTCAGTCGAAACAATGAGTCGATCTTTTCAAGCTGCTCAATCTTTTGGGTTCCATCAATTAGGTTCGGTAATGAAGATCGATTTTCAAATGCATTATGAATATTTTGGATAAATCCAGATTCATTAATTTTCCTATTCATGACAGTGCGTAAGTTACTAAATATATCATTATCTAATTGAAGGTGATCTGCAATTTTTATTGGCAGTGCCAAGTAGCCAACAATCTCATACAACAATTCTAGTTTCTCATGGTCTGGATAGATGGAAGGATTATTACCAGGATCAATATTGATTCCACGGGCATCCAAATACATAAATTGACTCATCAGATTCATTTGGAAGCAGCCCATGAGATCGTAGTGTAAATGATTGAATTCCAGAATAGTTGGTAGCCGTGTTAACTGTTCCTTTTTTTCTTCCTCAGTACTGTCAGAAATCTCGATGTCACTGATTGATTTCCAGATATAAAAGACATTTTCCGAGATGTGACGAATACTGGGATACTCGATGCTGACCCCCTGGTGTGGCCGCTTAGTTTGAAACTGGAATATTGTAAAAAGAAGAGAATTACCCTCTTTTAGCAACGACAGCATAAAACCTGGGAGTGTTTGTATAATTCTGGCTAGGACATCATGGTCAAAGAAGATCCTTCCGTTTATTGGATAGCCAAGTAGGGACAGAGCGATGAGCTCTTCATCTGAGACATCAAAGAACTTTTCCACAGCTGACTCAAACTCAAGTTTACTTTCAAAATAATTGCTGAATTCATCAGAGGTTTCTAGATAGCGCGTCAAATGCTTTGAGTGTTTGAATTTTGATTCCAGAATATCTATTGGTATTTGGTTACTAGGTTTCATTTATCATTTCACCTTACGAACAAGTCCAATAACTTCCCGGCGCATTGGTTCATCTTCACGATAATACCGCTGTTTTTCATCATCGTCATCTTCAGTCCATGTTATCTCTGTAAGGGTTTGTTTATGAAGTTGACGGTATAGAATTAGTTCTTGCCAATTCTTAGGGTCTTGTTGGGTTTTGAGTTCAAGAACTTCTTTTTGCAGAGCATCGTTCTTTCGTTCAAGGCTTTCGAGCCTTGCCAGTACATCTAAAACAGTGGTTTTCTCATCAGGCATGCGATCAGACCTCCGATTGGGTATATTTCTTACATTATCTATCTAGTTCACATGAAAATAGCATGGTATGCTACCCAATCCACTGTGAAATCTATCCATTTTATGATGAGTTAAAGAAAAGGATCCGATCGATCCAATTCTTTGTTCTTCAGAGCTTCTCTACGGCTTCCGTTATCTCTTCTTCTAACGCTTGTGCGTAGACTGTCGTTGTCTGAGGATTAGAATGTCCCAATTGGACTTGCACGAGCCTTAGATTCTTTGATGCTTTCAATAATGCGGTTCCGTAAAAATGCCTACATGAGTGCACACTATAACGAACTGGCAATCCAGCCCTCCCTGCCCACTTCTTAAACACCTTCTGTATGGCAGTCGGGAACATGTGATCTTGACGTTGTGATGGAAACAAGTATTCACTATCTGAAGCACGGTAATCCAGATACTCCTGGATTGTTGTCTTTAGACTTGAACTGAATTTCACTTGCCGAAGTTTATCTCCTTTCCCATGTCGGACCACTAATGAATTCCCGCCACGTTTTAAATCAATGTCCTCGATCTTAAGAGCTGCGATCTCGCTGACGCGTAACCCAGTTCCTAAAGCCAGCGCGATGATACATTGATCTCGCACAGGCCCTTGATGAGCTTTAGATTTAGCTATGATTACAGCTGCTTCTAAGGTCTTCCGAAGTGCTTTGACTTCATCCTCACTCATAAGCTTTTTGAAACTCATGATCCATTGGCTACTCATAACAGCCCCTGATCTGAAAAGCTGTAGAAACCATGGCCTATTACTAAATGATCTAGGAGCGAAACATCAATAGCCTCTAACCCACGTTGTAACTTCTTTGTCAAAGCTCGATCTGAATTACTTGGGGTCGTCTCACCTGAGGGGTGATTATGGGCCACAATAATTGCACCAGCTTCTAAAGCCAGTAAACGTTTTACAATCTCCCTCGGGAATACAGCTGCCGTTGCAAGGCTGCCTGAACTGATCACTTCAGTTGAGATGATCTGGTTTTGAGAGTTCATAAAAACAGCGACGAAATGCTCCTGGTCCTTTGGATGGTTTGATAGAAATGCCCTGAGGTGTTCAGCTGACTCTCTAGCAGACTTAAGCTGTGAGCCAGGTTGTCTGGTGAAGCGTTTCACATATTCTTCTCGCAACTCTGAGTCAGAGATGCCTTCAATTGATTGGTACATGTTTAAATCTCCTTCTTAAGTCACGTTGTTGGTGCTGGTTGTTGCCACACAATAGAGATTCAGCACAAACTGATTTACATCTCTACTCCTAAATGTTTTGTTCCGGGGGTGTGGTGGGAGACCAGCTATCGTTCTTGTGGTGTTAGCATCTTCTAGGGCTTTAAAGCCGATGCTGATTCTATTCTTCTTCGTGCTGACTCTGATTGTTCGGTAGCTATCAAGTCCGAGCAATGAAAGCCCACTGGAAACGAGCCCAGCAAGCTCATCGCTACAATATTTATCCTCAGCTATCTGTAGGTAATGCATATGCTTTCCTCCATTGGTGGTTATTGGTTTACCTCTATTCTTATTCCAGATTTTTATGGGTTTTCCTGATCTGTGAATTAGCTGTCCATCGATTTTGTGGTATAAGAACTATATGGAGGTCTTCTTAACCTTCACAAATCAATCAAAATAAAAGAGGTGAAAGATGACTTTACTGCTTCACTGCGGGGCGGAAGATGCTACTATAAATGATTTAGCAGCTATTCCACTCCCACAAGAAACCCGGACGTATAAACCGGTTGGCCATGATGCCCTGGCAAACATGCTGAGTTCGATGGCCGGAAACTTGTTACCTGAGTTTGAATTGGTTAACACCCAGTTTGGACTGGCCAGAGACGGTGCCAAAATGTTTGGCGTGCACACATTCAAGAATGGTGACTCTGCCTTGGGTCTCAGTATCGGTTTTAGAAACTCATATGACCGATCACTAAGCGTCGGCATCGCAGTCGGGGCCAGTGTCTTCGTCTGTGACAACTTGATGTTAACCGGGGACCTAACTGTCCTTCGCAAACACACATCGAATGTCCATGCAGATATTGAATCGCTAGCCTTGTCTGCTATCTACCGATCCCGATCTGCTTTCAACCAGATCAAAGAAGGTGCGGAGCTGATGAAACAGATCCCAATGTCTGATGACGAAGCGTATCGAACAATAGGTTTGATCTATGGTCGTGGAATAATTAATCCCAGGCAGATACCGGTTGTGAAAAGCGAATGGCTGGAGCCATCGCATGATGTCTTTGAAGACAGGAACCTTTGGAGCTTCTATAATGCCGTCACGGAAGCCCTAAAGAGTTCTCCTCCACAGTCCATCATGGAACGTCACCTGGCAATACACAAACAACTCACGAACCATGTCGCTGCATAAGGTTTTGCAGGAGCTTGGTCAAATCAAATACACAATCATAATAACTGAAGAAAAAGGAGAGCAACATGTTCAGAATTCCAAAAATTCCTACTAGCGTAATCAAGGTCGCTGTGGAAGTCATTAAAAAGGTCATCACAGGTGGCAAATGAAAAATAATAGAATAAACAAAATCGTAAGCCACGCCTCAAAGCTTGTTCGTGAGCTCATGAAGGAGTGGTTTGGTGAACAAGAAAAGGAGAAAGCTGATGACAAAGGCAGAGATACTGAAGACCATTGAACTTCGTCAGAGCACCTTAAAAACTTGGTTGTCGTGTCCACTGATGTACAAGTTTAGGCACATTGACAAACTGGAACCAGCCTTTCGTTATCAAGGTACGATACACGGAAGTGCTTTGCATATGGTATTGAAACAACTCCATGAAGGTGAGATGGATGGTGACATGAGATCTCTCTATATCAAGGCTCTTAATCATTATCTGTATGCGAGTGATGAGTCTCATATCCCTGTGCGTTGGAAACGAGACATGGCTAAAGAGATTGAGGCTCTGACAAAGAATGGAGTTGAGATCCTTGAGAACTATCGAAGCAAAGCGTATAACCGTGATGCTGTCGTTTTGTTCTCAGAGGTTCCATTTAGAGTAAAGATATTGGGATACTTGTTCACAGGTACTATGGATCAATGCCGAAAGAATATCGATGGAACAATCTCATTGATAGATTTTAAATCAAGTAAGATGCGTCCTAACCAGTATGCTATCCCGAATGATCTTCAGCTTACGCTCTATTCATACGCCCTAAAGTTCGGTGAAGTCTTAGTAGATGGCATCTGGGTGAAACCCAATATGATGGTAGACTCAGTTGGGATCTACTTCCTGAGAGGACATGAAGTGTACAAAAGAAAGGTTCCAGGGAAGGAAATCGGACAGGAGAAAGGCTCGTTATTCCTAATGACTCGTAAGAGCATTCAGGATCTTCGTGCATTTAGGCATGAGATAAGAAGTCAACTGTCAGCTATGGTTAAGCCTTGGTATTATCCGAATACAGCATCGTGTAATTTCTGTACTTACGCAACACACTGCGTTAGTCGGAATGATAACGTACCAATAAAGGACGCTGACATGGCTCATGAACTGTTAGCGGAATTAAACATGGCTGGATAGCCAGAAAGGAAAATATGGAAAATGCAATAATAGTCCCGGACGATGTCAAAGCAGCAATGTCTGTTGCTGGCTGGGATATGGACAAGGAAATGGAAGATCAATCGCTAGAATCCTCTAGCTTTGAACTTCCTCGTGTTCGTATTGAGCATAGGGATAATGGTAAACACCGCGTGTATATCGATACTGGAGAGAGTTACCTAGACGGTGACACTCAAGAGGTCAATATACCTGGCAATAAGCTGTCAGGTGTTGTCTTTGCCGAGCAGTCTATTCGTGCCTTGTGGCAGGAGGGTGCTGAAGTACCCCTTTGCTCAGGGATAGAAGGTCAGCCTGTGAGTAAAGAACCACTTGCACATGATTGTAAACATTGTGAGCATGGTGTGATTGGTGGATCCTGCAAACCGAAGGCAAGGCTATTCCTACTTGCTGAGATAGATGGTGAAGTTAAGCCACTTGTGTTTGCCTTGTCACCTACATCAATCAAACACTGGAATGCCCACAAGAAGAAGTTACAACGATCGAACCTACCAGTTGTTGCTGCCAACACAATTTTCAGTTTGGAAGATGTGAAGAAGGGAACATATCGGTGGGCAGAGGTCAAAATTGGAATCAATGGCATTGCTTCTAAAGAGATGCTCATGCTTGCGAAAGAAGCCAGAGATCAGTTCGAGGAAGTTACCCGAGTGATTTCTAGTCATGACTTCGCAGATCCTGGTGATACCTCCGTAGAGCCGTTCTAGATCCTGTTATGAAAGAAGTGCCTCAGCGCTTCTTTTTACCCCGCATTCATTTGCCTATGTAGGCTGTGTGCGGCGTCAGACCAATTCGGTTCATTTGATCTAAATAAATAAGAGATACTTTGGGCGGCTAACAAACCGTAAAGGAGCCAATAATGAGCCCAAAGTCAGAAGTAGAGAGACGAGTAAAA